>Ga0302315_10000072_pt1 | contig 121798 bp, 98 predicted proteins | sample III_Palsa_N3_1_FD_200532 | JGI IMG/M metagenome (GOLD analysis project Ga0302315, IMG submission 200532) | Peat permafrost microbial communities from Stordalen Mire near Abisko, Sweden - III_Palsa_N3_1 | ecosystem: Environmental > Terrestrial > Soil > Palsa > Peat permafrost | place: Sweden...
CCCCTTGTGGGAGAGGGAAATGCCAGCGTAGCTGGCGAGGGTGAGGGGTGGATGTGGCGAGGAAAGAATTCCTGCTTATTTCTTCTCCCCCAACACCGTTTGAATTAACGCCGTAGGTGGATAATACCCTGATACTATCTCCCCATCCTCTAAAAAGCTTATCGGCGTCCCATCAACATTTAATTTCGCCACTAATTGTAAATCTTCATCAATAATTTTAGATTTTTTACACCCAGGCGTTGCGGCAATAACTTTACCATTCATCGCATCTGTAAAGGCTTGCTGTGGATTTTTCGCACACCAAACATTTACCGCTTTTACATAAGATTCACTATTAATCCCCGTACGCGGAAAAGCAATATAACGTACGCGAATTCCAGCATCGGTTAATTCTTTTATATTTTTATGCATTTTTCGACAATAACCACAATCAATATCCGTAAAGGTTGTTAAGGTTGCTTTAGTTTTCCCAGCTGGTTCAAAAATAATCATCGTATTTTCATCGACGTTACTTAAAATATTTTTACGTAATCCTTGCGCACTTTGCTCGGTTAAACTAACAGGTTGGGCAGAGGACGTATCAATTAAATGACCATAAATAACATATTTTCCATTTTCCGTTGCATAAAAAATATCTGAGCCAACGACCACTTGATAAAGACCAGGAATAGGGGAGGGATTAATGCTATCAATAGTAACTTGTTTTTGTAATACCTTGCTAAGCGGTTTTTGCAGTTGCTCTACTGTGGGTTCAGCAAAGGCTGTGGTAATACCGAAGGTGATTGTTAATAAAAAAGATAAAATAATACGCATAATCAAGTTCCTTTAATTAAATTTGTCCTGTACATCCTCTTTTTTATTGTAGTCAAAGGATGGCGATAAGTTGGGGGTTGGATAAAACTATTCTTGCATAGAAAGGAAAGCTTGTCATTAATGGAAACCCTCTTCCTCTCTCCTTTGCAAGAGAGGAAGGCAAGTTATGTAGCCTTGATATCACTGCGTTCCATCAAAGCTACAAGAGCTTAGGTGCTGCTGCTGCCACTGGGGCCTGCAGTTGAACGGAGAAGTCTTCGCATGCGTGACTCAGTGCTAGCAGCAGAGGTAGTAACTACAGCATCTGCTGGTGCAGCCGCTGCACTAACTGCGACAGTATTTGCACTACCTGCACCTGCCCCACCTGTACGAACTAGCGCACCCATGGAGACAAAAGTCGCTGGGGCGCTAAAGTTCACAGGTAGCCCCAGGTCTGTAAGTTCCTGCTTATAAGTTTGTGTAAAGGCACTTAATAACGCACGTGCTCGCTGAGCTTGTTCTGCTTCCGCTTGGGGCGATGCAGTGACAAGTACGCGAATTTTCTCGAAATTTGGGTAAGAGGGAGCAGGGGCAGTTTGACCCGGTGCTGCGGGCATGAGAGCAGTTGAGGTTGCGGCAGCCGCTGCGGAAGATGCTTTTGTTGCATGGTCAGTTGTGAAGATTTCTACTCGCTCTTTTACTCTTTCACCATAACTATCTGGAAGAACGAAGCCTGCTTTATCGATGAGTTTCTTTATCCCGGCAAGAGAAGGTCCCAACACACGGGCTAGCTCTGGGTCGGTTTCCAACACTTTTACTAGATGGTAACATTCCACTAATACAGCGGGTACACCATAGGACTCTGTTAAGGAAGAGTTTAATTTTTCGCCAGGAGTTTTCTTTTCATGTTTATGGCCTTCCACTACTTCATCAGCCATTTGAGTATAAGCATAAACACAGCTTGCAAAAAGTATATCTAGTTTTTCATTAACAGTTCCTGGTAGTTTTATTTCTAGTTGAGTTTTCAGTTGCCCTAATGCAGCTACTAATAAGGCGCATAAGCTGAGATGGTAAGCATGCCATGAGGCTAATTCTATTGCATCAACCATATCAGCCGCTGTGGGATCCTGCATCTTCTGTAAGTTTGTTAATGCATAGGCCATTTCAATCCTTAGCCAATCATTTGTTGTGAAATGTCTTATCAGCTCGAATTTCCCGCGAACAGCGTCATAAACATGCGGATGTTTGGTGATGAGATCTAATAATAAACCTCGATGCACAAGCAGAGCGTTAAGAACTACAGGAGCATTAGGGGCTTTACCAGTAGCATGCTCAATCATTGCATGCGTTGCAGGTAAATCCAGGGCCCCTGTGATGGTTTGTATAAAAGCAGGGAGATCGTTGTTTTTATCTAAGGTTGCAATGATTTGAGGATGTCGTAATACCAATCGTACTACAGGACGAATATCTTTTTTGTCTAGCTCAGCTTGTGTATAGAAATCTAAAGCTAATTCAATGGCTGCAAAATCATCCCCAGCCCCTCTATATAAGCTGCGTATTGCTTCGGGAACTTGATCAGGAGAAAGACGTTTAATAGCTGCGGGTTTTGGTCTTGCTAGCATAAGTAAGTTACCTCAGTTTATTTAAAATGATAAAAAATGAGCGACTAAAGTACCCCGAAGATTAGCATAATGCATTTAGCAAGTAAACTGGTAAAGTAATTTGCAATGGTGGCAATTATGCAAGCTGAAGGTAGTTATTTACTTATCAAGAGTATCATTATAAAATGTCGGGATTCTAACTGTTTATAGGCGGGAGATTATTATGGTAGGTTTACGTATAGGTAATGAGACAGTGGATTTTGCTTGGAGTGCACAGGGTATTATTCTTATTGTGGGCGCGAATTGTGAGAACTTTGAAGCCGTAGAGCAATCTCATAGTACATGTCGGGTAGAGCTTGATTCAATTACTGCACAATTACGATCAGCAGGCATGAATTATCATCCCCTAACGGTTGTTACAAATCCAGCATTGATTTCTCAAGCGCTTGTAGGTGAACACTTTCTACAAGATGATCAACAATTAAGGCCGGAATATACTTATCTTATCTTTAATACGATGCAAGGCTTCAAGATTGTTCCGGTTTTTTATGTTTTGTCTGACCGGTATGAGCTTGATTCGCGATTTTTTAATGGAGCTAATTTCCCTCTTACTTATAACCTAGATATAGTGCAAGCAAACCTTATTGACGATAGAGCTTGGGTCAAAATTGATAACCTTGGTTCCGCCCCTGCACCAACTCAGGCTACCGGGTCATCAGCATCTCCAGCAGTAGTTGTCGCTCCAGTACCGGCGCTTGATCCAAACAGTGTAAATACAGTTCAAAATTTAATTGCCAATTTTGACAGCGAACGCCCCACGATAGCGGGACTTACTGCACAAAATGAAAGATTTTTACAAAAGATGTTGCAATATTTTGAGCTAAATGTTGATACCGCTCCTCTTCAACGAATAGCGCATCGTCGAACGGAAGCAAGAGCTCTTCATGCGGAAATAATTGCATTCGGAACACAATTAACTATGGTGAAAGGTTGGTTTTCCGATAGTCATCAAATTGATACCTATGCTGCCATTAAAGCTTTGCGAATTATAGAAATGCATTTTCCCGAGCTAGTCGTAGTATCACAACAATTGGCGGGTCGTTCCACGATAGAAAAAAGCAAATATTATACCGAGGCAGCTACAGTGCATGGAGTGAGTAGTGGTACTTCTGGGAGCTTTTCAATCCCCTACGCTCAAATGAAAAGTTCTAATGATAACCGTAATTCCTATGCCTGGTACGTAATGCCAAATGTAAATAATCGAAAACTTTTTGTGGAAGTTGATCAGGATGGTAATTTTTTACCAGCAAAGACAGCAGCAGAACTTGATAGCATTTTTACAGCACATATTGGCAATGATAAAAAAAGCTATGTGCGTGAGGTCAGTGACTATTTTACTTTAGCTAATCATGAACAGATTCCTGAAGTTCAAAATAAAATAAAAAGAGAAGCACTGAATTTCATAAACCAAAGTTTATTAAATCCCTACTCTTTCTGTCGTATTGAACGTTGGAGCACTTCAGCACATAAATACACTCGCAGTTTCTTAGAGCTATTAAGCTTTTTCAGAGCGGAGTATGCTAATGTCCCAGGGTTTGCTGAAGTAATCGACCCTGTGGTTAAGCAAATAGCTGCAGAAGGTAAAGGTGGAATTTTGACCCAAAGTGTTTTGGCGCAATTCTCAGGCACTACCTATCTTCCTGCTAGAAATCTTGATGTTACAGCTACCAATGAGGGAACTGTTGCTGCGAGAATTAAGATTACACCAAGATCTGCTTTATAAGAGGTATTAAAAATGGCTGTTGTTTCATCACTAGATTTAATTGCCCGTTTTAATGGTGAAAGTAACGTCACGGTGCAACTTACTGCAAAAAAAGCGGGTTTTTTAGAAACGTTGTTTGATCATTTTTCACCAGCTAATGCACAGCTACCAGAAAATAGGGCAGAGCGTATAACGGAGGCAAGAGGGCTTATTCAGGAAATAATTAGAAATAAGGAAACCCTATTAACTATCGAGGACACGCTGTTTTTCTCAAGTTATAATGCTGCTACTCCCCTTGCTGAGCAAACTCATAGAGCCGACACCCGCGCAGCCAGTAAAGTTTTGCGTTTTTTAGAATATCAATACCCTGAGATATTAGAAGTAACGCAACAATTGAAAAGAGAATATCCAGAGTTAGAAAAAAACAGGTATTACACACAAGCCGAACCGCCAGTCATGGCGAATGAATCCCAAATACCCTTACCATACACTCAAATGAGCTATTCAAGTGATGGGAGCATTTCTTATACCTGGTATATATTTCCAAATGAAAATAATAGAAAACTGTTTGTGGATATAAACACTAATGGTAACTTTTTACCTGCTAAAACAACTGCAGAGCTTGATAGTCTTTTCACTGCACATATTGGCAGTGACAAAAGTTGCTATGTGCGTAATGTCAGTGATTATTTTGTTTTGCGGAATCATAACAATGGTCAGGAAATTACAGATAAATTAGCAAGAGAAGCACTTGGTTTCATACAGCAAAGTTTATTAAATCCCTACTCTTTCTGTCGTATTGAACGTTGGAGCACTTCAGCACATAAATACACTCGCAGTTTCTTAGAGCTATTAAGCTTTTTCAGAGCAGAGTATGCGGATAGACCTGAGATTGTTAATGTAATCGATCCCGTGGTTAAACAAATAGCTGCACATGGTAAAGGTGGAATTTTGACTCAAAGTGTTTTAGCGCAATTCTCGGGCACTACCTATCTTCCTGCTAGAAATCTTAATGTTACCGCTATCAATGAAGGAACTGCTGTGGCAAAAGTTACTATTGCTCAGAGATCTTAGAAGCAGTAGCCCCTTATCAACAAGCACAATAACAACAAGTTAAATACCTCATATAACAAATAGTATTTACATGTGGTGAAAAAGCTTGTAGGATTTTGGGTTTGTAGCAGGAGATTGAAGTAATGTGGAAAACTCGCGCAGGAAAAAATGATGAGATTGATGAAACAGATGGTATAGAGCTTGAGGATATAACTCAGCTCGCTAATCTAACCGAGGCTTTTTTATCGTCGCAGTTAAAACGACAGGTAGCTGCCAAGTCATCACTAGAAGCGTTACCACAGGCATCATCGCCGCAATCATCATTCCTGGCATTAGCATTGCCTCCATCAGCCCCTCTTAAAAATGAGGCAAATTCAGCTCAAAGTTTAATTGATTATTTTTTCTATAGAGCAAGTTTTGCCCCATCGCTTCTAGAGCAAAAAAGGATATTTTCAAAGGAATTATTCCAGCATTTTATAAGGGCTAAAAATACGGACAGCCTTCAGTATCGTATAGAAGAGGCTAACGAGTTTATAAATAGGTTACTGACAACATGTGATACCTTATTAAACATAGCGCGTTTTAAAACCTCACAAGTAAATCTAGCTCATACATACTCAGTTATTACAGCACTGCGTTTTCTAGAATCACAATATCCTGAGCTTTTACCAGCAACCAAAGCATTAAAGATAAATAATCCCAAAATAGAAGGTAGCAAGCATTACACAAAAGTAGAACCACCTGTTGAAGTAGAGGGGTGTGCTGAGGTCATCCTGACATATATAGAAACATTTTATTCTCCCGATGATTCAGTTTCATGCACCTGTATTGTGGATCCCAATAGGGATACAAAAATATATATTGACACAGATAAATCAGGTCAATTATTACCAGATAAAAAACCTACTGAATTTGATAGGATGTTTACTTATGGCATTACTGCTGTTTCCGTGCAAGATAAAAAGAAGTATGTGGGAAGAGTGAGTGATTATTTTAATTTGTATAATCATGATTTGACTATTAATGGCAATAAAGAAAAACTGACAAGAGAATTGCTGGGTTTTTTAAGGAGTAGTTTAACGAATTGCTATAGCTATTGTCGTAGTCCAAGAGTGCCAGGGACAGAGGGTGGATATACCAGGAGTTATTCAGAGTTATTAAGTTTTTTCCGTCAGTATTATGTTCATAGCCAGGAAATTTGTAGGTTGATTGATGATGAGGTTGTCGCGATGGCAAAAAAGAGCAAAGGTTATTTCAACCAATTTTCCAGCACTGCTTATCTTAATAAGAGAGACGGCTTGGAGGTTGACGGTCGAAATATTGGGACAGTTGCTGCAAAAGTAAAAATAACAATAGTTAAGTAAGTTGGCCCTCCGTAATAGTCATTCCCCGTCATTGCGAGGAGCGAAGCTTTGTTGCAATCCAGACGATAATGATTTACGTTACTGGGTTGCAACAAAGCTTCGCTCCTCGCAATGACGGCTCCTAAATTAGGGACCTTTACAGAATATACTGGCTTAAATCCTGATCTTGCACCACGCTACCTAATTGATCCTCAACATACTTTCTATCAATGATTATTTTATTGCCCTTTTGATCACTAGCACCATATGACAAGGTTTCTAATAATCGCTCCATCACCGTATGTAATCGTCTTGCACCAATATTTTCCGAGCGTTCATTCATTTGCCATGCAATTTCAGCAATGCGCTCAATACCATCAGGTGTAAAATCAATATCTAACCCTTCAGTTTGCAATAGGGCTTTATATTGTTCTGTTAATGAACCTTTAGGCTCCGTTAAAATACGGCTAAATTCCTTGGCTAATAACGGTTCTAATTCCACACGAATAGGCAAACGGCCTTGTAATTCAGGAATTAAATCCGACGGTTTTGATAATTGGAATGCGCCTGAGGCGATAAATAAAATATGATCGGTTTTAATAGTGCCATATTTTGTTGTGACATTACAACCTTCGACTAAAGGTAATAAATCCCGTTGCACACCTTCGCGTGAAACACCACCACCATGCCCACCTTCGCGTGAGGTCACTTTGTCGATTTCATCGATAAATACGATACCATTTTGCTCCGCATTCATGACGGCGCGTGTACGAATTTCATCTTCATTAACTAATTTAGCCGCTTCTTCATCGCGTAATAATTTTAGTGCGGTATCAACGCGCATCGTGCGAGGTTTTTTGCGCTCAGCTCCTAAGTTTTGAAATAATCCTTGTAATTGGTTGGTCATATCTTCCATACCAGGAGGTGCCATAATTTCTACACCAAAAGGTGAGCTAGCAGATACTTCAATGTGCACATCTTTACTATCTAAATCACCTTTACGCAGTTTTTCACGGAATAATTGTCGTGCGGGAGACTCTTCTTTTGGTTTTATGACAGGTTCATCGGCAAATCCGCCGGATGAACGAACGGGTGGTAATAATGTATCTAAAATACGTTCTTCGGCTGCTAAATTCGCTTTTTCACGGACTTTTTCCAATTCAATTTCGCGTGTTAATTTTACGGAAACTTCAATCAGATCACGAATGATGGATTCTACATCACGGCCAACATAACCTACTTCAGTATATTTGGTAGCTTCTACTTTAATAAAAGGTGCATTAGAAAATGTAGCAAGCCGTCTTGCAATTTCTGTTTTACCAACACCAGTTGGTCCTATCATTAAAATATTTTTTGGTTTAATTTCATTACGTAATTTAGGGTCAACTTGTTGGCGGCGCCAACGGTTACGAAGGGCAATAGCAACAGCACGTTTGGCAGCATTTTGCCCAACGATATGTTTATCTAATTCAATAACAATTTCTTGCGGGGTTAATTCACTCATTTTTCAACAACCTATTTATAATTCATCGTTTCAATTGTAAAGTTATGATTGGTATAGACACAAATATCTGAAGCAATTACCAGGGATTTTTCAACAATTTCTTGTGCTGATAAATTGGTATTATCCAATAATGCTTTTGCAGATGCTTTAGCAAAATTTCCACCTGATCCAATAGCAATTAAATTATCTTCTGGCTCCACGACATCACCATTACCGGTGATAATTAATGAGGCGGAATGATCAGCAACAGCTAATAAAGCTTCTAAGCGACGCAACATTCTATCCATACGCCAATCTTTAGCAAGCTCAACTGCCGAGCGCACTAGATTACCATGGTGTTTCTCGAGTTTAGCTTCAAAGCGCTCAAATAGCGTAAACGCATCAGCAGTACCACCTGCAAAACCGGCTATCACTTTATCATTATAAATGCGTCGCACTTTGCGAGCATTGCCTTTGAGTATGGTAGGGCCTAAGGAAACTTGGCCATCACCACCTATTACCACGCAATTGTTGCGTCGTACTGAGACAATAGTCGTCATGAAATAAAACTCCTCTGTATGATTTCTAAAGAATATGGGCTCTTGGCAGGAATTACAAGGGCTAGTTTGATGTCTTTCACGCGGGAGATCTCTCTGCGTAGAGAGATAAGTAAGTAATTACTATTTCTTGCTTCGTCGCTTTCCCCTCACCCTCGCAAGCGTTGCTTGCATTTCCCTCTCCCACAAGGGGCGAGGGGTTGAAAAAACATGAGCTCACTAGGGGAGAGGGGGATACTTCTAGCGCTCAAAACTAAAAATTAAATCGCCGCCACCTTGTCCTTGGTTATCGGCTTCAGTTTGTAGTGCCCAATTTTCGTTTAAACGGTAACGAAGGTGTACAACATTGGTAGGATCAAGGAGGCCCACGCTGTAGTCTAGTGATAGATCTTCGGTAAGCTGCTTACCGATAACGACAGAGGTTTGTTGTTCTAACGTGCCGGTTTCTTTATTAAGCTGGGTTGAGGATTCCACATTGAAGTTATCAAGGCCTGCAATATTACCGACGCCAGTAAGAATACTTTCCTCTTGGGTAAAGCCAAGACTATCAGCTAATTCTTGAAAAGCACCAGCCAAGATTTGTCCTTGCGCGCTTGAGGCATTATCGCTTGGTACGCCTAACACGAGATAGGAAAGCCGTTCTGTTTCGGGTAACCAAGGATTAGAATATAAGCTAATATTGGGTTCATCTAACAAACCACCAACGCGAATACCAACCACACCATCGACAACATCTTGATCGCCAATGGGCTCTCCTTGATCATTAGTTGCTGGAGATACAACATCTAATAAACGTAATTGACTAGTTCGCGTTTGAATGATATTAACTTCTCGTTCAGCTGTGATATCCAGCATAGGATTATATAATTCAGTGCCGGCAAATAATAACCGTCCTTTTTTGATGTCTAATTTTTTACCGTAAATCATATACTGACCGTTAATTAATGTTAATTCACCGGTGGCGCGAGCGAGCTTATTTGGCTCGTGGTTAATATGTAATTGTCCTCTTATTAACGATTTAAAACTATAACTATCAAAACTAACATTATTACCTAAGCGTAATAAAATATTGCTACTGACAGCAACGGGTGAAACAAAAGGGGCGGCTTGTTTTGCAGATACTACTATAATATCCTCAGAGGGTTGAATAACATTTTCATTATTACGCGGCTTTAGCATGGCTTCTGGCACATCAATAGTGCCTTCCATAGTTAATGCCTTACCTAATAAAGTAAATTGTAAATCCGGTGTCACAACCACATGATATTTGCTGGTATCCATGAGTGTGGCATTTTTGCCTGTTACTACTAATTCCGTTTGCCAGTTATTTTGCCAGCGTTCACTTTTTCCTTTTAAATAAAGTTTGCCCGTATCGGTGCTCAGCGAACTATTGATATGCAAGGCGCCTTGCGCATCACTTTTTGCTGTTAAATAAATATCGTTTAGCGTTATACCAAGGCGAGGAATATCTATTTTACCTTTATCCCAGGTGATATCAGCTTGTATTGAGGGGTTGCTAATGGTGTTGCCGATATTAATTTTAGCATTGATAGGGCCTTGTAAATCGGTGATTTCCGGAGCAAATAATTCAAAAATTTCTGGCGAAATTAATTTAGCCTGTAGCGATGCATTGATTTTTTGTTTGCTAAAATCAACTAGATTATTTTTGCCAAGATCAGGCATGTTAATGTTGCCACTAATAAAAGAATTTTCCCATAAATTAAAATATAAGCTACCGGTTAGTTGGCCTGCCGCAATAGTGGCTTTAGCTTGACCACCTTGATACGCAATCTTTTTATTGTCCATGCTAATACTACCCGCGGGCAACTCTAAATCAAAGGCCCCAGCTAATTTTTGCTGAACATCTCGTGATAAGGTTAGATGCAGGTTCATTATTCCTGTTGGTACAAATTGATGTGTGCTTTTATAATTTATAAGGCTAAAAAGTGATCGCAAGGGAAATTTAGTAGCATCAACGGCAATATTCCAACCTTGGGCGTCACTTTTCTTACCATTAAAACAAACAGAAGTTGCACCTTGTTGCAGGCATAAAGGTGCCAATAATCCATATTGCGTTTTATTCCATTGTAATGGTGTGGGTGTGCGCAAAGTGAAGGTTTGATGACGATTAAGATGGATAGTTGCATTTTGTAATGTGCCTTGCCAGTCCAATGTTTTATCAAGTTTTCCTGTAACGGCCAATTGATATTCTTTTTGTCGTTGCTGTAATGATAATTTTGCTTGGTGTTTATCTAAGGTACCGGTAATAGCAAAATGAAGTGCGTCAAGGGGGTAATTCTTGTAAGCTAATTTTATAGCATCTAGCGAGGCATTAATGGTGGGCTTGCTTAAATCACCAGCTAATTGTCCTTTACTATGAACAATCCCAGTGCCTTGTGGAAAAATGTCGGCTAATTGTTTAACATCAAGATTCCATTGCAGTTTTGTTTGCTCAGGTTTGGCGCTATTAATAAGACCTGTTAATGTTAATAATCCAGAAGGCCATTTTGCAGTTAATTGTTTAATTTGCCATTGCTGCTCATTTTTCGCCACATCAAATTCCCATATGGCTGGTTTGCCATCTTGAATTTTGAATAGAGTATTACCTTTTAATTGATACTGATCGTTTAATTTTTCAAATTGCCACGATGCGGTTGGAATACTATAAAAAGGTTCATCAGTTAAAGGCCAGCGCAGTTTTTCGGCGTTACCTGTCAGTGTTAATTTATCGCTGCTGGTAATATATTGGCCTTTAAGAGAAAATAGGCCATTGTAAGCATTATCAATTAATTGTAACTTTTGTAATTCCCAATTTTCAAAATCATAGCTGGCATTCATTTCACCAGCAAATGTATTTTTGGATAGCGGGCCACCAATTTGTAATTGACTGGTAAATTCTTGCGTTTCGCGTAAAGCACCTTGCAGATTAAGTGTGCCATTAATAGTCCAATCCGGTACTTCATTTGTGCCAGTGTTTTCAGACAGTGGTGTTGAATTGTCTATAAATTGAAAGGGAAACTTTTCAGCTTTTAGCGCAGCTGTGGAAAATTGCGCGTTGTAAGGCATTGATAATTTCCAAGCAGGTTTTGTATCTAAATCATAAAGCTTACCTGTGGCAGTACTATTAATAGGTGTAGTAAATTGCTGCGTAATTTGTAACTGCTCTAAGGTGCCAATCGCTTTTAAATGTCCCGCAAGTGGAATATCTGTATACAGCTGCCAATCACCTGTAATAGTGAGCTCAGGTGTATTGGCTTGATCTAACAGCCCTTGCGCATCAACTTTATAAAATGGAGTTGACATCGATAACCGTTCAATATGAAATTCGTTGCGTTTGGTGTAAGCGTCAAGTTGCACATGACCAAGGTCGGTAATAGGGGCATTAGGTACAATTTGTAATGTCGTATGCTGAATATCAACATTGTAAAATGATAATTTTAGATCAATTGGATGATTTCGACTCCAACGAATTAATGGTGCAATATTTTGAAAGGGGTTAGGATCTTTTAAAATGAGATGTAATGTATCGGCTGTTACATCAGCAAGTTCAATCCGACTCCAAAAAAGAGGTAATAATTTTAAAGGAACAACAGCCTGAGTGGCATCGACGATGATTTCTTCATCTTCATAATACAGGGTATTAAATTTTATACCATACAGTAATGAACCTGATACCCCAGTAGTTTTTAGATTGATACCTTGTTGCTCTGCATACCCTAATAGGGTTTTTACGGCATAGGGCGTAGCAAGAAAGCCATAAATAAATAGGCTAACGATGAATAACGATAGTATATGCCATGATTTTTTTAATAAGTGCATAATTAGTTTGAAAGTAAATACATAAGATACAATTTTACCAAGTGAAGGAAGGGAACGCCAGTTTAGATATTATTACCTATCTATTATTCGCGGTAGAGATGGATTTCGAGGAAGGAATAACGCTAGTAAAAGTTGCCCTTGCTTCTCCCGTCGCTGCTTTATTGGCTTTAGGGTTCTGTATAACAGTGGGTTCAGCGTTAAGATCTTGCTTGAAAACGTATACCTGTGTAATTGAGGGGATAGTCACCTGCGCCATCTTTAGAGAGTTTAATCGAAGACCTTTTTCTAATAAGGTGGGATCTTTCACTTCAACCTCAAAAATTCCATAACGATTAGAATTTTTTAACAAAAGTTGCTGTTTCGCATTTTCAAAACTGGTGTGTGCTGGCAATAAACTTTCATTTCTTGAGGGCTGTGCAGGTAGACGCTGCATTGTAGAAAGCTGCGAGACAAGGTATCTATTAACAGCAACGGTCTTTTCCGATTCAGGCATTTCCTGCATTTGAATGATTTGTTGAGCATCACGATCCAATTGAGCAACAACATAGACACTCACTGAATTAGCAACCGCTGCCCCTTCGGTAGTCTCTTTTGGTTTGAATCGGAATGCAGATAACATCATAACCTTTCCCCTTTTTTATGATGATATCAGATTTCTCTGGTTTTTTTAAGGGGTATTTCATTTGTTTATTAAAAACATTCAATATAATAGCATTAGCTAGTAGGTCAAATTTCCCGTGTGTTAGCCTCAAATTGAGGTGTTTTAAGATGTTAGAAAATACTAAAAATGCATTAAGAACTTTAATTTTAGAATTTTATGAATCTATACGAAGAGATTATGACGGTGTTCCCCCCGCAATTAAGCAATTTTTTGACGGCTTAACCCTTGCTGAAACTCATCATGACGTTTTGCGCAGCATAGTAGATTTGGAGTCATTTATTATTACCGAGATCAATAAAGAGCTTACCAAAGTTACATCGAAACTTACTGGAAATGCAACAGTCGAGGCTCAAAAAAATAAATTTAACAAAGTTTTACTTTTTGATAAATTTTTGTCGAAAGTGCAATTGACTATGGCTAATGAAATGAAAATGGGGGGAGGATTAGCTGCTATCAATAATTATTTTGATTTCGCACAGTTGCCACTGGGAAATCCTGAAATTCATGATGAATTTTTGCATAATTCTTATCGAATGGTTCAACGGATAGCAGAGAATATTGCTGCTAAAAATGCTAATAATCCTCATGAGGAATTGGCTAAAGGTGCAGTTTTATTAAATTTAATGAAAGGGATTATTTATAGCTTAAGAAAAGAAGATCCAACCAGCTCAGCTTTTTACAAACTATTAACTCGAGCAAGTGAGGCATCAGATGACGGGTTTCAATTTTATTGTGAGGTGGGTACCGCAATAAGCGCTGCATTATGGCAAGCGGTGGGAGATCAAATACCCAGGGACCGTCAAGGAGAACAACCCGGGCATCAAATACCAACTGAAGCCCTTAGTTATTGGGAGACACTTCAAACCTATGCGCAATATAAGAGATTAGCATTGCCAAATCCTCAGCTGTGGATTGAAGCATCCACTTCGCCTTCAAATTATAGAAATTCATCCAGTACGCTACTATTAAATATCCCACAAAAATCAATAGATAATGGCAATGTAGATGCTGAGATTTTACATCATACATTATTTAGTGGCGTAATTTTAGTTAATAGAGAGGGAAAGCTTCAATATTACCCACAACAATTAATAATAAGTCATGAGCTGTGTCATATGATTCACATGGCAGAGGGGCAGGAGCATTATCAAAGCAAACTTAATGAACAATTAACCCCAGAACAACAAAGGCAATGGTCTAATTGGGAAGAGTTATGGGCTACTATAGGAAATGCTGCATTTTCCGAGTTTTTATTAGCACAAGAAATGTTGATACCGCCCCGTTTCCCTTATAGGCAACCTATTATATCTTTATCCTTACTTGAGCATCATTTAGCACCCCATACTTTATATGAAGGTGCAACCACCGCCTTCCAGAGGGCTGGCATAGATGCTGAGTGTCAGCAAATGATCCCTGATAGCATGATTTATTATCACTTTAATACAGTGGTTAAACTTGCTAAGGGAGAGAATGTGATGGTAAAACAAAGGGACGAAGAAATGGCCCTCATGAATCTATGGGGTGGGCAACAATCACCTTCTCTGATAAATACAATGCAAGGATTTTTTAAATTAGGTTCATGATCTTCCCAATCATAAAAAAAATTACGTTCGTCCTTTAATTTGTATTCCTAATTGTTGAGCAAACTGAACCATCCGATTTAATGGCACCAGGGCACGCTCTGCAATTTCTGGATCAACTAGCACTTCATTACTTCCTGTTAATAATGCCTTTTCCAAGCGCTCTACATCATTCATAGCCATCCAAGGACAATGAATACAACTGCGGCAAGTGGCATTTGCTTCATCAGCTGGGGCTTGAATTAATTGTTTATTTGGCGCGGCTTGTTGCATTTTATAAAAAATATTACGCTCGGTAGCAACAATAAATTGCTGATGGGGTAGCGTGGCGCAGGCATTAATTAATTGTGTTGTAGAACCTACACTATCGGCTAATGCAACAACATCGGCGTGAGCTTCAGGGTGAACCAGTACAGCAGCATCAGGATATTGGGCTTTTAATTTACGCAAGGTATTTGCTTTAAACGCATCATGGACAATACAACTACCTTTCCACATCAACATATCAGCACCGGTTTTTTGTTGAATATATCGGCCTAAATGTTGATCGGGAGCAAATAATATTTTTTTACCTAGGCTATCTAAATGTTCCACAATTGGTACAGCAATGCTGGATGTAACCATCCAATCAGCGCGTGCTTTTACTGCTGCTGAGGTATTGGCATAAACAACGACCGTGCGATCAGGATGCGCGTCACAAAAGGCAGAAAACTCTTCAATAGGGCAACCAATATCCATTGAGCAGTTTGCATCCAATGTAGGCATTACTACGCGTTTTTCAGGGCTTAGTATTTTGGCGGATTCTCCCATAAATCGTACGCCAGCAATAATTAATGTGGTTGCTGGGTGGTTTTTGCCCCAGCGAGCCATTTCTAAAGAGTCGCCAATAAATCCGCCCGTGGCCTCAGTTAACTCTTGGATCAGTGGGGATGTGTAGTAGTGCGCCACAATGATGGCATTATGTTGAATGAGCTCTTTTTGTATTCGAGCAAAAATAGTTGCTTTTTCTTTCTCATCTAGCGTTTTTTGAGCAAGTGGTGCAATCGCGTCAGCTTCGGTGAGCATGGTATTAGCGCAGATACTGGTAGGCATGACTGTAAACTTTCTCCTGATAGCTTTTTTCTATCAATTATTTAGAAATAAACAATTTTATTTATTATGGTAGTCTTATTATACTTGATTTTATACAAGGCATTAAAAAACATTGCTGAGTTAAAAGAGTAAGTTCCATTGCTTAATTTACCACATTTTTGAGGAGAATTGTTATGTTAACCGTCGGCGATAAATTACCTGCTTTTAGTTTGACTGCTGTAAATGGTACCAATCCCAAAACGGCTTTTGAACAAGTGAATGAAAAGAGCTTTCCAGGCAAATGGTTATTGGTTTTCTTTTGGCCAAAGGATTTTACTTTTGTATGTCCTACTGAAATTGTTGGCTTTGGTGAATTAAATTCTGAGTTTCAAGATCGCGATGTGCAAGTATTAGGTGCTTCTACTGATAGTGATTTCGTGCATGTTGCGTGGCGTACTCATCATAAAGATTTGATTCAATCACCATTTCCTTGGTTGTCAGATATTAAACATGAATTGGCTAATGGGCTGGGTATTATCGATAAACAAGCAGGTGTCGCATTGCGTGCAACATTTGTAGTTGATCCAGAAGGCATTATTCGTCACGTTTCTGTTAATGATTTACAAGTGGGTCGTAATCCTCAGGAAATATTACGTATTATTGATGCGTTACAAACTGATGAATTATGTCCATGTAATTGGCATAAAGGTGAGGAGACACTTTAACATTTTCCCTCTTGGCTGAGGGATAGACTTAGATTTATTGACGTTTACTGGATCCCGGATAATAACAGCCACTAAATTCGTGCTACGCACTCATTAAGTGGCTGTAATTTCCGGGAACCCAAGGTCTGTTATCGATACATGGTTCCCGGAATTGTAGTGTATCTTAAGTGAGCGTAGCGAACTTAGATACACTTAATATCCGGGATCCAGACGATCTAATTAGCAAAAAGGAGCGCATCATGACATTAGAAATATTAAAAGACCGTTTGCCTGACTATGCAAAGGATATTAAATTAAATTTTTCCTCTATGCTCAATAACACTTTATTAACTCAACAACAGTTATGGGGTGCGATTCTTGTTTCCGCTATCGCTTCTCGTAATAATCATTTATTAGAGGCAGTTCGCCTAGAAGCAAAGGAAAAACTCAGTGAAGCAGCGATAAGTGCTGCTGGCGCCGCTGCAGCGATTATGGCAATGAATAACATTTATTACCGCTTTACTCATTTGGCTGAAAATACGGAATATCGCCAACTGTCTGCTGGGTTACGTATGAATATTCTCGCCAATCCTGGTGTGGATAAAGTCGATTTCGAGTTGTGGTCACTTGCCGTTTCTATTATTAATGGTTGTGGCATGTGTATCGACGCTCATGAACGTCAACTCCGCCAACACAGTATTTCCACCGAACAAATCCAATTCGTAGCCAAAGTTGCTGCTATCGTTCACAGCATGGCTGTCACTTTAGAGGCAATTTAAAATCTACTACCTCGTCGTTCCTGCGAAGGTGGAGATCCATACGATGTTTATTATCCGATGAATCCCTGCTTTTGCAGGAATGACGAGGTAGTTAGATTTTTTGGGAAGTTTAGAAAGAATTGGTCAAAATTATGACTATCCTATCTTTGCTGCGTGGGCGCTGTTTTGCTATTTATTCTAGGTTATTGTCTTTTGAATAAAACTATGTAAATATTAAAAGATAGAGGCTAAGCTTGTTGTCTTAGCTAAGAGGCTGGTGTTTATGCCCGAGATTACCCAAAGTGAAATAGAGAGCTTCGAAAAAGCGCTTGATCGGCTTTTTAATGATGAGCTATTGAGTCAAAGATTTAGTACAGATCCTAAAACTCAGGACAGAGAGTTTGTTGATGCTTTCGTTAAGGATGTCCTTGTGCTCGATGCAGTATTGGTAAAGTGCATAGAGAAGGGTGTTATTAACGAAAAAAAACTATCTGCCAAGATTTTAGCTAAGCTAAGAACACAATCTAATGCATTAATACAAATTAATAACGAAGAAAAACTTAAATTAGTATTTTTGAATGAGATAGCTTTACGCTATTTGTCGAAATTGTCACGAATAGGCGGCACTTATGGACACTCGATAAACTTGGCTTTTGGCCGTTTAGCAGTGCTCACGCATGTCAATTTAACGGTAAAGCGAGTTAAGCCATCGGCACCACCAGCTCCAGCTCCAACTGTTCAAGAGCCCAATGCAACACCCTTAACCAAAGCAGAAGCAGGGCTAGTCAAACAGTTGTTGCAATCGCTTTTAGATGAAAACGTGCTAAAGAAAAGAATGTCGTTTATTTCATTAGGAAACAAACCTTTTACTGAGGTTGAAGCAAATAAGTATCGTGCATATGTAAAAGATTTTCTTTCTGACCTAGCGAGCCTTAGTCAGTTATTGGGGAGGTACATTGGCAAAGATGCTGATGGAAACCCAACCTATAATAAAGAAGCTATTCCCCAAGATTTAAGAGATCTCATAGGATTTTTATGTCAAAGCCCGCTAGAAATTACGGGAATACAAAAAACAAAGTGGCAATGGTTACTGTTAACACTCAATTCCTGTCAAAAAAATCCTTTTTATGAGCCATTTTTTAATATAGAAAGCGTGCTCAATTTATTGAAAGTTATGAAAGCATTGCTTCCTAAAGCACAAGCACCTCAAGCCGAGACACTACCAGTGCAACAAGCTGCTACAGATGTCCCAGCTATTGCTCAGCCGCCACTCGCGGAAATGAATCCCAATGTTCCAACCAAAAGTGACATTGCCCTTAAAAAAGTAACTCATAGTGATACTATTACGAGTGCTGCGACTCATACTTATACACTTAGAGTTTATAAATTCAAACTGCCTGGTGAAAGGGAGAGAATTCAACACGGTGTAGATACTGGTGGCCACCTGGCTATTGAGCTGCTACAAGATGGCGAGAGTGTGGAATACGTTAGTTTCTATGCCACTCAAAATGCTTCATCCGACCCAGGGCCCTCGCAGCCTTTGGCTCGAAGAATATTAGGTTTGATGCAAAACCTCCCTCAAAATAAATATTTTCAGGGGGTGTTCTTAGAAAAAGATTCAGAAATAAAGCCGGCTTCAGAAGAAGAGGCCTCGCAACTTACGCATGACATGTTTGCAACGCAATTTTATGTAAATGTTGATGGGGACACTTTTAATCGGTTGCTTGACAAAGCCCGTGAATATAAAGTCAATCCTCCGCAATACCATTCTTTTGATAATAATTGCGCAACTTTGGTTAGTAAAATTTTAACAGAAATGCCTATCGCATCGGAACCAGGAAATAGTTATGAAGAGTTTGTTAAAAGAAATGCTCGTATTCAAAGCGCAGTGGTTATTTACACTCCCAAGCTGGTTTCAGACTATTCTGAATATTTAGCGAGAAAGTTCTATGAAAAAGGTAATAGAAAGAATACCTCATTTGATTTAAAACGTCTTACTGATGATGTAAGAAAAGAGCTGCTTTTGGCTGTAGAAGGTTATACCTTAAGTATGCTAGAGGATCCAGCACCTTCTAGTGGTGTTAAATTAGATATTACTCCTGCATTATTTGCCGAGCTTTCATCTCAGGCGAGTGACAGTGTTATTGCAACACATGTTGATTTGTTTATGCAAAGTAATGCTGACCGAATCCCTCGATACACTCGTACTATGGTTGTTATGCATTTAGTTTGCGCTTTGTTAGAACATGGCATTGAGCAGAATGTAGATAATGCGCAATTATCTACACTTTTTTCTAATATTATTAACTTCTTAGATACAAACAAACAAAATTTATTAACTGATGGAAATATAATTAAAAAAGGGCAAATGCCTATTGTTGAATATACTTTGGAAAGAGTGCATTATTTGCAAAATATATATATCGCACAATCTCAATTAGATTCCATAAATGGTGATTTTAAACGTCAGGTACAGGTTGTTGCACCAGAAACTGCTCCTGTAGCACCTACCCATCAGGAAATTGTTCTTTACCATTTTCCTTTAGATAAGACGCAGGAGGATGTGGTTTTAAAAGCTAAGGTTTTGCAGTATATGGCCTCTAAAACCCCAGCCGATAACGATAATTTATACAAGTTTAATGCCTTATTAGAGATTGCTGAAAAAGCATTCGATTGTAATAGAGCCAGTCAGTTTGATTATAATAAGCCAGCGCAATATTTACTGCAGCGTCATTTAAATTTACGTTCGTTGCAATACCATCTTGTTGATTTTGCGCGAGATCATGCACGAAGATTAAAAGCGCCTCTTCCACGCGATTTGGAATCAATAGTATTTGCCATTAAAGATACTATGCAAAAGCAAATGGGTGTTATTAATACAACTGTTTACTTACAAGGCAACCAACCACTATTCAATGATTTTTTTGAAAAAGTGACGGGAATTAAAACTACTAATGGTAATCTTGATACAAAACTTGACGAACAAATACTAAGCTGGGGCGCCGTTCCTTCTAAAAAAGGGGAGCTTTATCATAAGCTTTATGACGATAAGGAGCTGCCCAATGGAGCCTTGACCCCGCCGCGGGTTATGCAAGAGATTTCAGGAATATTAAAGAGCGCAGATCAAAGTTGGGGGGGGAAACTAGGTGAATTAAAAGCCTATTTTGATAAAAATACACCTAGTGCTTTTAATCTGTTTGCCTATTTTAACGGAAAACGAGCAGCCTATCAGGAGCTTCAATTCCGCTCTATGGCAGTTTGTGTTATGAAGTTGTTTGCTGCTGGTGAGTTAGATGTTATTGGATTGCATAATGCCATACAGCGTTTGGAGAAATATGCTCCTAATAAAGAAAGCAAACAAGCAGTGAAACAGTTTGCAGTTTATATGAAAGAGACCTATGTTGAACATATGGAGAGTTTGACAGGTTATACACCACCTCTTGCACAACAAGCCAGTGAAGCAGATGCTGCTATACCAGAGGTAGCCTTAAGTGATGTACATCAAGAACACCAAGCCGCAGTGGAATCGCCGACTCCAAAAGTGGCATCAAACACTTCGTATCAAGACCTTGTTCGTAAACAGACGCCTCACGTCGGATGGCGCTGGCCTTCTTTCGCAAAATCATCTAGTAATAAGAAACCGGAAGCAGAACCAGTAGCTGATTTAGTAAAACTCGATATAAATCATAGAAAAAACAGGAGAAACTAAAATGAGTCCACCCCCCTTTAAGGGCGCATTATATGATTCAATCAAACCAAACAATAATAATTTAAGTTTGCTTGAATCGATTGGTGCCGCTCGTTTAAAAGCAAATCAAGGAAGTATTAATGGTGGAGAGCTTACCAGTCTCTTACAAGCAACGGCCAAAAGTTTACGGGATGCTCTAGGTACTGATGAGCGGTATGCTGGGAATATTAAAGGTCTTGAAAATGTCTCTGGCATTTTTGTTGACAGGACAGCTATCCCAATGTACAAAGTATCAGCTGTTGGTACAGCAAAGGGCCTTACAGAATTACTTCAAGGGTCGCTTGCACAAGCAAATGATGTGGACTCCACACCAAAAGGTAGGCTTCTAGAGGAACTTGGCGCACTGCATGGGTTATTGCAAAAATGTGGTAATATTCTTTTTATGCATCCAGCAGCAAGACCCAGTGATAAAGATTTTAAAGTCGAGCCGGATGATACGACGAGAACTTGCTGGGATGCCATGAAGCGCGCTCTAAAACTTTAAGCAATGAATTCATATGACTGAGCCAGTAGGCTCAGCATGACCCTTTTAGCACCACCACCCGATCTTCCACTAGTAGGTATAGTAATCTCTCTCAAACTCCTGTACAATGCGTCGTTTATCATGCGCTGTTTGCGTATGTATTTCTGGGCTTTGTTGTGGAGAGAGTGCATTCATTATGCCAAAGCAAAAAACGCATCGAGGCGCGGCTAAGCGCTTTAAAGTAACGGCCGGCGGTCGCATTAAGCACAGAAGTGCTTTTCGTAGTCACGGTTTTACCAACAAATCAACCAAGAGCAAACGCCACTTGCGCGGTAGTTCTATGGCATTGTTGAGCAAGAGTGATGAGTTGTCCATCAACCGTCTCTTGTGTATTCAGTAATTAACAGGAGTCCTTATCATGGCAAGAGTTAAACGCGGCGTAACCGCCCGCGCTAAACACAAAAAAGTATTAGCAAAAGCTAAAGGCTATTATGGCGCGCGGAGCCGAGTGTATCGCGTTGCTAAACAAGCGGTTATTAAGGCAGAACAATATGCGTATCGTGACAGACGTCAACGTCGTCGCCAAATGCGTCAATTATGGATTGTTCGTATTAATGCTGCTGCGCATGAACATGGTTTATCTTACAGCCGTTTTATGCATGGCCTAAAAGAAGCTGCAATTGAACTTGATAGAAAAGTATTAGCTGATATGGCTGTATATGATAAAGCCGGTTTTGCAGCGATTGCTGAGAAAGTTAAAACGCAAGTTGCGGCTTAATTTTTTGTGTAGTCTTGGTGTCGCAGTGATGAAATGGATCCGGGATAATAACAGCCACTAAATTCGTGCTATGCACTCATTAAGTGGCTGTAATTTCCGGGAACCGTACGCTCGAAACAGTGACGTAATTATTTCAGTATTGCCGAACGAGCGAAGTGGCGTAATTATTTCGAGAGTGACTCTTCGGTTCCCGGAATTGTAGTGTATCTTAGTGAGCACAGCGAGCTTAGATACACTTAATATCCGGGATCCAGACAGCACACCAAGGCTACAGTACTATCTTACTCATATAAGAATAATCATGCTTAACATTCAATCTGTTATAGAAACTGCATTATTAGCCATCACTCAATCAACTGATTTAGCTTCATTGGATCAAGTTCGCATCGATTATTTAGGCAAAAAAGGCAAATTAACTGAACTCTTAAAAAGTCTAGGCCAATTACCTGCCGAAGAACGTCCCGCAGCAGGACAAGCGGTTAATGATGCTAAAGCAGAAATTACCGCCGCAATAGAAGTGTGCCGTTTATCCCTTGAACAAGAATCCCTACAACAATCATTAGCTTCTGACCGTGTTGATATTACTTTACCAGGTCGCTCACAAGGAATTGGACGTTTACATCCCATTTCCCGCACCCAAGCACGAATCAGCAGTTTATTTGAACAATTAGGCTTTACGGTCGTACAAGGCCCAGAAATAGAAACCGATTTTTATAATTTCGAAGCGTTAAATACCCCATCGCACCATCCTGCGCGCGCCATGCATGATACGTTTTATTTTGGCGATGGTCGTTTATTACGCAGTCATACCTCACCTGTACAAATTCGTGTGATGGAAAAACAAAAACCGCCTTTGCGGATTATTGCGCCAGGCCGGGTTTATCGCTGTGATAGTGATGTAACACACACGCCGATGTTCCATCAAGTAGAAGGATTAATGATTGATACCAAAGTCAGTTTTGCTGATTTAAAAGGGGTTATTAGCGAATTTCTCCAAAACTTTTTTGAAAAAAGCGCACCTGTTCGTTTTAGACCTTCTTATTTTCCTTTTACCGAACCCTCTGCTGAAGTAGATATTCAATGTGTTAAATGTGAAGGGCATGGTTGTCGTATTTGCAAAAAAACCGGTTGGTTAGAAATATTAGGCTGCGGTATGGTTCACCCTAATGTATTAAAAAGCACTGGTATTGATAGCGAACTTTACACCGGTTTTGCTTTTGGTATGGGCGTAGAACGATTGGCGATGTTACGTTATGGCGTGGATGATTTACGATCATTTTTTGAAAATGATTTGCGATTTTTAGGGCAGTTTTGAGGTGTTTTTGTTGGCGCTGTCTGGATCCCGGATAATAACAACCACTAAATTCGTGCTACGCACTCATTAAGTGGCTGTAATTTCCGGGAACCGTGTCTCCCTCGGTTCCCGGAATTGTAGTGTATCTTAGCGAGCAAAGCGAGCCTAGATACACTTAATATCCGGGATCCAGTACTATCAGGGCGACAGATAAATAAAAAAACCAATTAAGGAAAGAAAATGAAAATCAGTGAGCAATGGTTACGATCATTTATTCCCGATCTCACCATAAACACGATAACATTATGCGAAAAATTAACCAGTATTGGCTTAGAAGTCGACACCTGCGAGCCTGTTGCTGAACAATTTAGCGATGTTATTATTGCTGAAATAAAATCTTTAAAACCTCATCATACAGCAGATCATTTACAAATTTGCACGGCTGCTATTTCATCACAAAAATCCTACATCGTGGTCAGCGCTGCCACCAATTTATTTACAGGTATGAAAGTGCCATTAGCAATCCCTGGTGCAAAATTACCGGGAAATAAAACCATTGCCACCACAGAATTTAAAGGCGTGCCTTCAGAAGGTATGCTTTGCTCGGCAGCAGAATTAAGCTTAGCAGATGCCTCTGAGGGCATTATGCGTTTACAACATGATGCGCCTATTGGTGAGTCAGTATGGGATTACTTACAATTAGCTGATCACGTGATCGATATTAGCTTAACGCCAAATCGCGGTGATTGTTTAAGTGCATTAGGTTTAGCGCGTGATTTAGCAGCGAGTGTAAAACAACCCGTAAAATTCGACACTAACTTTGCAGCCCCTAATAATAACAACGAAAGCATTGCAGTGACTATTGATGCACCGAAAGATTGTCCACGTTATTTAGCTCGTGTTATTTCCTCTGTCGATATCACAGCACCAACGCCTGATTGGATGCAAGAGCGATTACGCCGCGCGGGTATTCGCCGTATTAATTGTATCGTTGATGTGACCAATTATGTGATGTTGGAATTAGGCCAACCGATGCATGCTTTTGATAAAGCAGAAATAGAAGGCGGTATTTGTGTGCGCCTTGCTAAAGAAAATGAAGAGTTGGTGTTATTAGATGAACGTACCGTGCAATTAAATCCAAACGTGTTATTAATTACCGATCATAAAAAACCACTTGCTATGGCAGGTATAATGGGCGGGATTCACAGCGGCATCAGCGATAAGACCAAAGATATCGTATTAGAAAGCGCATTTTTTAATCCATTATCTATTGCCGGAAGAGCGCGATCCTATAATATTTCTACTGATTCCTCACAAAGATTTGAGCGTGGTGTTGATCCTGGTATTACTAAACAAGCGATAGAACGAGCAACCGATCTTATTCAACAAATTGCTGGAGGAGAGGCGGGTTTTATTGTTGAACAAACGCAGGAAAATTTTTTACCCGCTGTGCCATCCATTTTATTACGCCATCAGCGTGTTGAACAGGTATTAGGTACTACAGTCAGTGCAGATACAATAGAAAATATATTGTCGCGATTAAATATGCATTTAATAAAGCAAAGCAATGATTTAGTAGTCATGCCGCCTTCTTATCGTTTTGATATTGCTATCGAAGAAGATTTAATTGAAGAATTAGCACGCTTAATAGGTTTTGAGAATATTCCTGCTCATGCACCCTATGCACGATTTTTATTGCCAGAAAAATCTGAAAGCAAATTACCAACGTTACGATTTAGCACGTTATTAGCAGATTTAGGCTATCAAGAAGTGATTACCTACAGTTTTGTTGATCCACAAATTCAACAAATTATTGCACCATCACAACCAGCTTTAACCATTATTAATCCTATTGCCAGCGATATGGCAGCGATGCGTACAACATTATGGTCTGGTTTATTACAAACCGTCATTTATAATCAAAATCGCCAACAAACGCGGTTGAAATTATTTGAAACCGGCTTGCGTTTTATTTTCCTTGATGACATTGAATTACAACAACCTATGTTGGCAGGCGCGCTAGTGGGATCAACATGGCCAGAACAATGGGGTGTTCCCACGCGTCCCATAGATTTTTATGATTTAAAAGGGGATGTTGAGGAATTGTTAGCATTAACAGGTCGTGAAAAATCCTATCAATTTGTTAATGTTGATCAATTAAAGACTACTGATTATTTTGCTATCAGTGCATTACATCCTGGTCAATCAGCCGCCATTGTTGATATGCATAACAATCAATTATTAGGTGTTATTGGCACCATCCATCCCCAATTAGCCCAGCAGCTTGATATTAAAGAGCCAGTTTACCTTTTTGAATTGCAACTCGAGGGTTTAAAACAAAGCCAATTACCGCAATCGAAACCCTTATCGAAATTCCCAGCCATTCGTCGCGATTTGGCGGTTATCGTTGATGAAACGCTGCCAGTGGCCCGTTTAGGGGGAATTGTGCAAAAAGAGTTAGGGAATCTCTTGCAGTTTGTTCAATACTTTGATATTTATCGTGGTGTTGGTATTGAGCCTGGTAAAAAGAGCGTCGCCTTGGCGATGATTCTGCAGCATCCTTCGCGTACATTAGTGGATGATGAAATTAATGGCTTAATCCAACAAGTCATCACCGCGTTGACAAATCAATGTCAAGCCATAATCAGGGGTTAAATAACATGGTTGCACTCACTAAAGCCGATTTATCCGATCGTTTATCCGAGGAAGCAGGTTTTAATAAACGAGAAGCTAAAGAAATAGTGGAAATATTCTTTGAGGAAATTAGCAATGCATTAGCTGCTGGTGAATCCGTGCGATTATCTGGTTTTGGTAATTTCGAACTACGCGACAAAGAGCAACGCCCTGGCCGCAATCCTAAAACAGGCATTGAAATCCCTATTACCGCAAGACGCGTGGTTACTTTCCATGCTGGTCAGAAACTACGAACTAGAGTTGAAACTTTTTCTGGGCAATTGGATGAAGAGGAGTGATACCCCTTAAAAATCTATCTAACCAACTAAACTTGTTAATATTTTAAAACCTATTATATTTTTAGTAAGAGGTCACGAAAACAGATTAACCAAACCCTGTAATCTCCAAATCGCATAAAAAAGTACGAAGCTTGGTCCTTTAACCGCACGTTATTTAGTAATTATTAAAATAAATAAAAAATTTTTCGCAGTTTTATTAGTAAGGTAGTAAACAGGAGTTATTACAATGATTGGTATCAATGAAAAACCAGCTCAGCCCCACGTTGTAAAATTAATTAGCAATGGTAAGGATATAACTATCTCTGATAATTCTGATGATGTTCCTGATATCACATTATTAAATGACGATAAAATTTATAATTTCTTGAAAAGCCAAGGATTATATAATGATCCCACATCTTATCATCAAACCGATATGATCGTATTTTTAGATATTTCCAGTTATGATTTAGACAGTGATGAAGATGAGCAATCATTTAAATACGCATTGGTTGGTTTGGTCTATAAATTATGTATCTTAAGTGATTTAATCGGCAAGAAAAAAAGATTAAAAATAGTTCCCTTTGGTGTTGCTTGTGGCGCTCCTATTATTATTGATGCCAAAGATTTGGCAAAAACAGAGGGAACAAATAAAGGGGTTGTAAAAAAAATAAAATACATTATTGATGATGCATTTATGGAAAACGAATCATTTAGTCATGGCAATTTTTTCTCTTTACCTTTTGAGGAAATGGTTGATGAGTTTCATAAAGATGCAGGGTTCCAATCTGCCCAATTAACATGGTGGCAATTATTTAGTCGCCTCTTTGGTAGCAAGGCGAATCGCCAATTATCCATTCTTGATCGCTGTTTCGATAAAAATAAAATTAAAAATGCTGCGCCAGCCAATGTTTATGTTGTAACTAGCACACAGCAAATTCAAGATCCTATTGCAGAGCATCCTAGCCAACTGCAAAAAATAGTTTGTAAAGTTTCTCATTTACCTGTGCATTATACATTAGTTGCAATTGATAACAGTCCTAAAACAACATCACCACAAAAACAACCTATACAGCATAATTTTTTAACACAAATAAAACGATTTTTATTAAAACCCTTGCTGGGTGGAAGACGGTTTCCTAATTTGGATTTAATCGACACACCAGAGCATGCTATTACGCTACAACAATTAATTGGCAATTATCCAAAAGCCTTGTTACAAGCAATGGAAAATAAAGTAATTAATCGACGCGCTTGTAAAATGAATTGGTCAGCCATAGCTGCAGCAAGATGTTGTGAGGAAATTGCAGAACCACAATTACAAGCGAGAAGAGTCACAAAAATAAAGGCCATAAAATGGCCTAGCCCACGCCAACCTACCTTTAAAAAATCAGCAGCTAATACAAAACATCTCGTTTGTTTATTACAGCAAAATGCGGCACATTCAAAACAAGCGGTGCATAATTATTTAGGTCATTAAGAATTTTGAGAATCATTGTAGCCTGGATGAAGCAAAGCGAAATCCAGGATCCGATTCCAATTTACTATCCGCTCCTTGATGTCACTTCACTCTACCAAGGCTGCAAGTACCTCATTCCATCAAGGCTGCAAATACTCACCACACCGTCATCCTCGCGAAAGCGGGGATCCATCGGTTGTTAAACATTGTATGGATCTCCGCTTTCGCGAGGATGACGGTGTGGGGTGGCTTAAATATAATTCCAAAAGGTTAAAAGAGTCGATAGCTCGATTTGGTAGCAAGGACAGAAATAGAAGTATTTCTTCCTGACCTAGATCTAAACTTAGTTGAATAGATAAGTTCGCCTATGTATTATAGGGATATGCTAGGCGGATTATATGCAGGGGATATTAAAATGGTGAGTCTTTTACCTTGGTTTATCAGACCAGAGCTTAAAAAATATAATAAAGCACAACAGCAAAAAGATGCTGTCCATGCTGTGAAGAGTGGGGCTGTGGGTATGGTAGGGGCAAGCCTCGCATATGAAGAAGAAACACTTGCCGTGCGTCAAGCCATGGCAAGGGGAATAAATCCATCCAATTTTTTAAGCGGAGTTAGAGTATGGACTAGTTTCTCAACTCAGCCTACGGGAGTGGATCTGGAGCTAGAAGAGGTTGAGCCGCTCATACCTGCACCGGACGCTAGTCCGTTTCTGATGATAGGTAGGACTCTTCTACAGGCGCAGGATCAGGCTTTTATCGTGCGCGTGCTTCAACATCAAGCGACTGCGAAAAGTGACCCTAAGGAAGTAGCTTCCAATATTGTGAAATATAAGGCTTATCGCGAGGCATTGGCTGCAGATCCTTCGAGTAAGACGACTTTTGAGGCTGCAAAGGCATTAAGAATTGTTGACCAAGCCATGCAATTTACTGATTTTAAGGTGGCTCAGTTTTTTTCGAAAGATAAAGGTCAATGGGGTTACGGGGTATTCAAAGCAACCATACCATTAAATGGTATCACTACTGCAACTGATGCCTTTTGGAAAGAAATGGCAGCGATCCGTCAGCCGGGTCAAGAAGCGACTTTTTCTGGCATAGTAAGAGTACCTCAAGAGCAACAGTGGTGTAAGGATCTTATTGAAAATTTAGGCAGCCCCGAACTTATTGGGCAGGAGCGTTTTTTATTTGAAAGTGCGCTAGCCGTATTCTACGGACCAAATAGGCAGAATTATGGGGCTCTAACTGAAGATCTCGCGAAGCAGAAACTGACAGCATTTGTTAATGCTGTAAAGAGCGTTCGAAATATACAATTCATGGCTCATTACAGAAGCCAAGAGGTTCGCGTTAGCGATGACGTTCGAGCAGCAGCCAATTATTTATCCCACCGTGCCAACACCCAAGCATTAACTCATCGCGCCTTAGGGATAGAACTACAAGCTGCAAGAAATGAATTAGCTAGAGCTGTTGCTGTTCCTCCGGAAGGTCAACCCGAGCATATAACAAGAACAATCTATGAGCAAAGCTTAGATACTGTTGAGCGTGCTATGGATAAGTATTATAAACAACGTAGAAGTGTGTTCCGGGAAGATGATGTTAGGAAAATATGGGCAGCAGTTGCGATTTTACATGATGTGGCCCGAATAGTACCTGTAGGTAATGCAGCCATCACCGTAGCGCAGAGATTCCAAGGGTTAAGCTGGGCAGCTCTAGAGAATAATATTAAGTTATTTTTTCCAGTGGAGAATGACGGTAAAATACGTGAAGCGATACAGCAGAGTTTAGATAGATTAAAAGAATCTTATAATACAAATGATCAAACGAGCTTCATACGCCGATTAGCTGAATTATTAGAAACTCATCCCTCAACTTTTTATCTTGTCACAGGAAATGGAATAAAAGAGGCTGGTATCTCCCGTAGCATTCTTGATTACGATATTTTTGACAACCTTAAACATGCTTTGCTAGTAACAAATGAAAATCAATTAAATGGATTCCGACGAGCTCTAGGTAGGGATACGAATGAAATTGCAGCAACAACTAAAACTTTATCCCGCGCGGAACAAGGTATTGCTTATGCCGGTAACAATAATTGTTTAGCAGTAACCAACGCTCGCGAACATCTTAATACAGTATTAGCCTGTATGCGTGATTTAGCAGTAATAGCAGATCCAACGGGGGATGCTAATAGAGCAAAGTTTATCGAATTACAAGAAAGAATTATTGCGCAAATTACTACAGCAGCAGATAGGTTTAATAATTTAGTGGGTCTCGAGGGCCCAATACAAGCTATCAAACGTGCAAGTAATGTAGAAGATTTACGAGAGGCTGCGCGAGCCAAACTGCAAATCATCCATGATTTATACAGTGGCGAGGTTATATGCGCTCAGGCAGAGGTTGCTAATAATAATAGAGAGGCTCAAGCTTTTAGGTTGGTGGGTAATGAGGCTCATGATTTCCAGGAACAACAAGCGCTCCGAGCATTAATAAGCGCTCAAAAGAGTAGCGGTCTAAATCAGACTGTTCCAACTACGACTCATCGACATAATCAAGTGCGTAACGTGCTTAATGTAGCCTGTGCAAATATCGCTCGAGCAGATGCGACGTTAACTCAACAAGCCACTCTTCTTGCGGTTGGTGCGCCTACTATGACTAATAATACCATCGAATCAAAAGTAAGCGCGTTGGTAAGTACAAATCCAACTGGGGATCAAGCAGCTGTAGTGAGAGCATCGGCCGAATTTTTGTCAGCACAAGCCGACGCAGAACGCGATGGTGCTGGTGAGGCATTACATGCTGTGTTCGAACAACATAGAAAAGATGCTAATGGTAGTACAAGCCTACCCCATGCAGACACTCATAAAATAACAGACGAGGCTATGTGCGTAGCACTAAAAGAAGCTAGTACTGTTACACGTAGTAATCTAGACCAGACTTATCAGCATTTTAGGGATTTAACAGAACAATCAACGGCAAGTAAGATTGGTACAGAAATAATGGTAGCCGCAATGGCTCGTAATTCTACAAATGCCGCAAAGGGAGATATTCCAGATAAAGCGGCAGAATTAGTGGCAGGGATCAACCAAATCGCAACAATAACAGAATTAGCCCCTAGAGGTCCTGAAACAGGAGTTTTTGCGGGAATTTTCAAGGCTGCGCGTGTAATACGAGGAAAGACAGCTAGTTTCTTCGAGAGAACTAAGACTACACCTGCTACCACACCTAGTGTTGCTGTTGAATCTAAACAATTGGTAGATGCTGCGACTGGCAAAACGCGCACCATCATGATGGTTACGTCAGACACGGCGCAAAAACCAGCTGAAGTGACTAAAGGGAGTTTAGGCTTAGCCTATGAGGCTCAATTATACAGAAGAGCATCAGGTTATTATCAAGGTGGCTACAAAGTTGGTGCTACTGTGGATGCAGAATTAAGAGCGGCATTCACTGTACCAGATGGACCAGGGCTACCAGCGGGCCATGAGTTTGTAGCATTAGAAGTGCAAAGCAAAGATGAAACAGGTCAACCTATTGTAACCTATGCAGTTGGTCTACTAGACAGGACGACTCCGGACTGGCCAAAGTTAAAGGCGTTTAATCCAGCCCAGGAGCAAGTATTTAATGATTGGTTAAAGCAGCCTGGGTCAGCTTTCTTATCCAAATTAAATGAGCAACAAACGAGAGGTAATATAAATCTAGATGTTACCGCTGAGACGCAACGTACTTTAACTTACGCAGCAAGAGTTTAAGGGAGCCTAACAAACCATGGGTAATATACCAAGACAACTCAGAGAAGCAGTAGAACGAACTCGGCGCGGTGAGCAAGGTTTAGAGAAATTAATACAAGATCGTTTGAAGGCTGAAAGAAAAGCGCTTGAAGAGTTGTATGAGGGCATACGTGGGTCCGATCGTGATGCTGGCAGCTCAATTAGCAGCAGTAGCAGCAGCACAAGCTCTCTTCCTGCCGCAGTAGCAGTTGGGACATTTAAATCCGAGGACGTCGCTGAAGTAAGTTTAACAGTTACTAAAACAGTAACAGGTGGTGACATTTTATTAAGAAACCTATTTGGTTCCCAGGCAAACAATGGGCGAGCTGGGAAATTTGTTGAGGAATTACTAGCAGCAACTGCCACTGTCACCCCTGTAACTGCGTTGGCGGAAGATTTGAGAAAAAAAGAAGCACTCCATACTAAAAAAAGCATGGAGTTAACTGAGCATTTAGTGAAGTTAGCCAAAATCGATTCTCAGGCAGCCATCGCATTAGCTGCGGAGCGTGGATTAACTCCACCTACAGCTGTAGACCCAGATAAGTTAAAAGCAGCACAAGAGGAAGATGCAGCAATTTATCTTCAAAGGTTTGCCGATCTCCAGGAAACTGTTATAGAGGCAAAACAAGCAGAAGCAGCAGCTCAACAGGCGTTACAACACCGCGATGTACAAAGTGCGAAAAAAAGCATTCCTAACTTGCAAACAAGGTTAGTACAGGCTAAAGAGACAAAAACAGCTATAGAAAGTAAAATTAAAGGAACTAAGCTAGCAGGTATAGGCCCAGATGGGGACATTACACTGGCGCAAGTGTCTAATGGTTTAGCAAATCGTATAAAAGATGGTAACCATATATTTTCTACACATTTTCCAGAGGCAGCAGCAGAGCAACAAGCCCAAGTTACATTTATACAGAAAATTGTTGGTAGTAAATCAAACGGCTTTTATAAATTTATTAATGATTATTATCGAGGAAAAGATAATGAAATTATAAACAAGCTCGAGAGTATTTTTGGGGACTACGAGGCGCTTCAACCTCAGGATAAAACAGTAGAAAATTTAACGCCCATTGTAACAACAATTCAAAGGTTATTATTGGAAATTCAGCCTGGTGACCAGGGCCAATTTATTGCAGCTTACGTCGCGCAACATTCAGAGGTGCAAGCAGCTCAATTAACTATTGATGGTATTGAACAGCCATTGCGAGCAGCAGAAACGCTAGTAGCATCAAAAGAAAGCGATGTGGCAAGAGCAGTAGCGGAAAGAAAAGCAGTAGAGCTCAGAATTAAACCAACAGGTTTGCCAGAGCTTTTGCGAAAGCGCTTAAAAAGAGCAGAGGAACTACTAGTAAGCACCACTCCTGTTACTGCTGATACTTTAAATAGTTTTATTACCAATATGCTGAGTACAGAAGACAATAAATTTGGTCGTTACTTCACTGCGGTTTATCCAGGCGTAGATGATGCTTTTAAAAAGCCTCTCTTAGAAATAAAACGTAAATATGAAGAGGAATTCACTACATCTGATAGAGAAAATCCTGATAAATTAAAAGAAATTGTTGGGGAGATCCAAGGTTTATTAAAAACTATTTATCCACAAACCAAAGTTAATGAAGTCAAAGCTCAAGTTGTTCGTCAAACAGATGCAGTTGATAAATTAGTTACGGAAGCTAAAGCTGCAAAGGCTGTGATGGATGAGGCTCAAAAGAAACATGTTGATGCCGTTGCATTAAGGACGCAGCATGGAACTTTTAAAGCATTACTTGATAATCCTGCCGTAGGGCCTGCTGGTATTCTTGCTCGTTTAAGTATTAATGCCAATAATCAAATTCAAATTCGCTTAGGAGAAGATGCCGCTGCAATAACCGTACCTCTTGCTCAGATCGATCCCCGAGTTGAGCACGATGTGCAACGCATGTTAAAAGAGGGTATTTTAATGCCCGGCCCAGATGCAGCAGCTGTTCCCCCTGCTCCTAAAACAATACTTTTAAATCCCGAGGTAACTGCAAACAATACACCGCTTGGTGCTGCGCAAGTCCTTGATAGAATAAGGCAAATTGACGCCCGATTAAACGCAATCCCTAAAGCTATTCAAAATAGCTTTTTCCAAAGCGTTATGCATACTATTTCATCCAATCGTGTTTTATTAAAACAAAAATACGAAGACCGAGATGAGCACCCCATGGCAAAATTAATTGCTGCGTATGACACCACTTTGCCGCAAGATGATGCAAATATTAAAGCGAAAGTTGTAGGAACCACTGGCGCTCCTATAACACCGCAAGAGAAAGCTTTGACAGAGTTTACTACCTATGATCAATCCAAAACAGTAGCTCATTTTTTAGCCAGCATTGGTATGGCTGAAGAACCCGAGGAGAAAGGTTTTTTTAGGAGAATGGTTACGAGTGTGGGTAGTCTTATGTTCGATCCTAAATTGATGAATAAAAATATTCTGAATTTAACAAAAGATGAAAAAGAACTTATTGTTCAACATGTCACCGAGCGGTATTACAGGCAAGCGCTTAATGAAGTTCGCAAAGACAAATGTTTGGAGGTAATTAATGCTCCAGCACATGCTGCTTATTTTGGAAAACAAGCTGCTTTATTATCTGCACGAGCCTATATTGATACTTTAGACAAACCAGCTGTGCAAATAGAATTTCATGCGAATCAAGACGGATGGTTAAAAATTAAATTGCATAGTAAGAATCCAAAATTAGCTAGCGAGCTGCTAAAAGAAGTTCTCGGTGATATGGCTAAAACATCAGCAGCTGAGCTCAAAAAAATTAAGGATCACAAAACGGACGGCTTAACAGCTGATGAAGTAAAAACCTTATTTTCATGTGTAGTAGGCACAACGCCGCATGACCAAAAGCTTTGGTTTGTTGCTACAACGTACGCAGGTAACCAAACCAAATTAATGCAGGTTACTCAAAAGCCTGATGGTAAGGGGTATGAGAAAATTGAACTCACTAAGGAAGTGAATACTGCCTTGTTAGAAGCATTAGCTCCAAAAATAGCTATTGCTGCAAACACAAAAGGTTATGTGGTGTGTGATGCGACAGGGAGCGGGATTTTTGCTAAGGCTGGATTAGCAGCAAGCGCTAATTTACGCACCGTTCCCAATGGCGGGATTTACCGCTCAACGGGGCAACGTAAAGCCACCCCTAAACCAGAAGCAGAAGCGCAAACTACCCAGGCTCAAACCAGAACACCTGGTATGGGTATGAGTCCTGGTGGCATGGGCAGCGGCGGAATGAATTAACTCGCCATAAACTGTGGAATGACCTTCGCAAGTATTTGTGCAATTTCATCTGCTTCTTTTTGCTGCAAAATTAATGGTGGTAATATGCGAATCACTTTTTCCGAGGTGACGCTTATTAACAACCCGTTATCAGCTGCCATTTGTAAAATTGGCCGACAGGGTTTTTCGAGCTCAATACCGATAAGTAAACCTTGGCCACGAATATCAACAACACCCTCAATATTACTTAACGTTTCTTTTAATTCCGTTAATAAATATTTACCGATTTTTGCAGCATTTTCTGGTAATTGTTCTTGCTCCATCGCCTCAATAACAGCAAGAGCAGCCTGACAGCAAAATGGATTACCACCAAACGTGGAACCATGACTGCCTATTTGAAATAAATCTACTGCCTTGCCACGCGCTAAACAAGCGCCAATGGGAATACCATTACCAAGTGCTTTTGCTGAAGTTAATACGTCGGGTTTTATAGATTGATATTGATAGCAAAACCATTGCCCCGTACGACCCATACCAGTTTGGATTTCATCTAGCATCATCAGCCAATCGTGTTTATCACATAATTCTCGGATTTTAGTTAAATAATCATCACTGGGTAGGCGAACTCCACCTTCACCTTGTAGAGGTTCTACTAAAATAGCAACGACATCTTGATTATTATGAGCAATGGCTTCTAATGCAGCGATATCATTATAAGGTGCGCGCACAAAACCAGGTACTAAAGGCTCAAATCCCGCGTGAACTTTACGGCTACCGCTAGCGGATAATGTGGCAAGAGTGCGACCATGAAAACTATTTTCCATCACAATAACAGTAGGGCAGGCGATGCCTTTTTTATGTCCATAAAGTCTTGCTAACTTAATGGCACACTCATTAGCTTCAGCACCACTGTTGCCGAAAAAAGCCTGTTCCATGCCTGCTTTTTCAGTAAGCCGTTGGGCCAATTGTAATTGCGCTTCAATGGTTAAAATATTTGAAGTATGTAGCACGTGTTGTGCCGCTTTTTCTAACGCAGCTATAAAATGAGGATGATGATGTCCTAAGGAAGTAACGGCAATACCAGAAAGTGCATCAAGATATTTTTTCCCTTTTTTATCCCACACCCACACGCCTTGGCCTTTTTCTAAACTCACGTTAATAGGGTTATAAGTGCCCATCAATACCGATTCCATGGTAATACTCCTTTTTGTTATGGTGCTGCGCTATCAATCAATGTTTGTAGTTCACCATTTTCATACAGTTCAGACATAATATCGGAACCACCAATTAATTCCCCACCAATATAAAGTTGCGGGAAAGTAGGCCAATTAGCGTAGCGCGGTAATTCTTGACGAATATCAGGATGCTCTAAAATATTGATATGCGCAAACTTTGCATCACAAGCCCGCAACAATTGCACCGCACGGGCAGAAAACCCACATTGCGGGAAATCAGGTGAGCCTTTCATATAAAGCAGGATAGTATTGTTAGCAATTTGTGATTTAATCGTGTCTAAAGTGTCCATATGATTACCTAAGGTGTAAATAAACTCTTATTTTACAGGTTATTATAGTAAAGTTGCAAATTGGTAATTTGTACAATAGGATGGGGGTATCAACCGTTATTGCGAAGAGAGCGCTACCCTCCGTCATTGCCACGTCGCTTCGCTCCTCGCAATGACGGGGAATAGAGAGGGCATTTGCCAGTTTGGCGATATAGCAGGTATGACGATATAGAATGAATAAAAAACATCTGAATATTAAAAAAGGAAACATCCCATGTTAGACCCCAAGTGGTTTCGTGCCCAGTTAGATGAAGCAGCAGAAAAACTCGCAACCCGAGGTTATACGCTGGATGTTGCCCGTATTCATGAATTAGAGCAGCAACGCAAAGAGTTACAAGTGCGTACCGAGCAATTGCGCAGTGAGCATAATCGACTATCCAAAGCTATAGGACAGGCCAAGGCAGCAGGTAAAGATGTCGCCAATTTATTAGCAGACGGCGAAAAATATGTTCAGCTACTCGCCGAAGATGAACAAGAATTGGAGGTCATTGCGACTCAATTACAAGAAATAGTTTCAACCGTTCCCAATATTCCTCATGAAACTACACCGATAGGAAAATCTGAGGCAGAGAATAAAGAAGTCCGTCGCTGGGGCGAACCTACGGCATTTTCTTTTACACCTAAAGATCATGTTGATTTAGGTGAAGCATTACAATTGATGGATTTTCAAACAGCCAGCCAATTATCAGGCGCACGTTTTGTGGTTTTATACGGTGCTTTAGCGCGTTTAGAACGGGCTTTAGCGCAATTTATGTTAGACACACATATTCAACGCCATCAATACAAAGAAGTGAATGTGCCTTATTTGGTTTCATCACAAACGTTATATGGCACAGGGCAATTACCAAAATTTGCTGACGAGCAATTTTTTATAAAAGATCGTGATTTGGCATTAATTCCCACGGCTGAAGTACCAGTCACTAATTTAGCGCGTGATAAAGTATTTGAAGCAGATAGCTTACCCATAAAATATGTTTGTTATAGCGCTTGTTTTCGCAGTGAAGCAGGCTCGTATGGTAAAGATACCCGTGGCATGTTACGTCAGCATCAATTTGAAAAAGTGGAGTTAGTTCAATTAGTGCAACCGGATTTATCCTACCAAGCATTAGAGGAATTAACGAGTCACGCGGAATATATTCTGCAACAATTAAAGCTCCCTTATCGCGTGATGGCGCTTTGCAGTGCTGATATTGGTTTTTCTGCTGCTAAAACTTATGATTTGGAAGTCTGGTTACCAGGCCAGCAAACCTATCGTGAAATTTCTTCTTGCAGTAATACTGAGTCATTCCAAGCCCGTCGTATGCAAGCGCGCTGGCGTAATCCGGCAACAGGCAAGCCGGAATTGCTACACACCTTAAATGGTTCTGGTTTAGCGGTTGGTAGAACATTAATTGCTGTAATGGAAAATTACCAGGATGAGGCTGGGCATATCCAGATTCCTGAGGTATTACAGCCATATATGGGTGGTGTGAAGGTAGTTTAACAAGGCTACCCTCTGACACCCTTGCGTGGTAAACTGTTCCCTCTAATCGGCAACTGATATGGTGCTACCTCTCATGCAACAACAATATATTGTCATAATGGCTCAATCCACCATACGCTCTTCGTTGGTCGGTGAATTGGCAAAATTAGCGGCTTCTAGCGGTTGTAGCATCATTAATTGTCGTATGGATACCCTTGGGCGTGAATTCGTTATGATGCTGCTTTTAGGGGGTTCTTGGGATGCTGTTGCAAAGGTTGAGAGTGGGCTACCTTTACTAGAAAAACGCTTAGATATGCGTGTAATGAGCCGTCGCACCGGTATGCGCGAAAGAACTGAAGATCTCTTACCTTATTCCGTACAAGTTGTTGCACTTGATAGAGCCGGCATTATCCAAAAAATGACAGAGTTTTTTGATAGCCAAGGAATTTTCATTGAAGAAATGTATTCTGATACGTATAATACAGCAACACAGACAGTTATGTTCTCACTGACCATGTCGATTAGCATTCCAGCAAGCTGCCATTTAGCCAGCGTGCGTGAACGCTTTTTGCTCTTTTGTGATGATCATAACTTAGATGCTGTTATTGAACCTATTAAAGGATAAAAGCATGACTAAATTTGCAGTTGTATTTCCTGGTCAAGGATCTCAAAGTGTTGGTATGTTGCGAGAAATAGCGACCAGACAACCTATTATTGAACAAACATTCGCAGCAGCTAGCGCGATACTCGGTTACGATTTATGGCAATTAATACAGCAAGGCCCAGAGAGCCAGCTTAACCAAACTACTTATACCCAACCTGCTTTGTTAACTGTCAGTATTGCCTTATGGCGCGTGTGGCAAAATGCGAATGGCCCAATGCCAAAAATGTTAGCAGGCCATAGTTTGGGGGAATACACGGCTTTAGTTGTCGCTGGCGCATTACGTTTCGAAGATGCCGTGCATCTTGTCGCCAAGCGCGGTGAATTTATGCAATCTGCCGTACCCGTTGGCGAAGGTGCCATGGCTGCCATTTTAGGATTGGCGGATGATAAAGTGATTAGTGCTTGTAAAGAAGCAGCGCAAATAACGAATGCTTGTGTTGCTGCGGCCAACTATAATGCACCTGGTCAGGTTGTGATTGCAGGTCAAAAAGCAGCAGTAGAATCGGCTATTGAGGGGTGTAAAGCGTTAGGTGCAAAACGTGCAATGGCATTACCGGTTAGTATTGCCTCACATTGCGATTTGATGCGCCCAGCCAGTGAACAATTAGCAAAAATATTAGCAGCAACACCTTTTGTTTCACCCAAAATACCGGTATTACATAATGTGGATGCAGACACCCACTCCCACCCTGATGATATTCGTGAATTATTAGCCGCCCAGTTATACTCCCCTGTGCGTTGGGTGGAAACAGCGCAAGCTTTAGCTAATGATGGCTTTGAGATGGTAATTGAATGTGGGCCTGGTAATGTATTGGCAGGATTAAATAAGCGAATTGATGAGCGCTTGAAGACTTTAACCATTGCGCAACCTGAAGGGTTGCAGCAAGCATTAACTTGCGTAGCTGGAGTGTAGGATTATGTTGATAGGAAAAATTGCTTTAGTAACAGGTGCAAGCCGCGGAATTGGCCAAGCCATTGCTGATGAATTGGCTCAGTTAGGTGCCATCGTGGTAGGCACAGCAACTTCGCGAGAGGGTGCCAATTCGATTACTGAACGTTTATTGCAACAAGATAAGCCAGGTAAAGGAGTTGTGTTGGATGTCACATCGCAACAAGCAATTGACGAAGTACTAGAAGATATAGTATCGACTTATGGCACTAATGTGCAACTGTTAGTCAATAATGCGGGGATTACCCGTGATAATTTACTTCTCAAGATGAAAGATGAGGAATGGTTATCGGTATTAGATACCAATTTAACGGGTACTTATCGCATTACGAAAAGCTGTTTACGCCCTATGATTAAGGCGCGTTGGGGACGCATCATAATGATCAGCTCCGTTTCCGGCATTATGGGTAACGCAGGGCAATCAAATTATGCTGCAGCCAAAGCAGGGTTAATTGGGTTTACTAAATCCTTAGCAAAAGAAGTTGCTAGTCGTGGTGTAACCGTCAATGTAGTGGCGCCAGGGTTTGTGGAAACCGATATGACACGTGATATTTTGAATGATAACGCTGAAGCCGTTTACAGCCAAATTCCTATGGGCCGCTTTGCTAAACCAGAGGAAATCGCAGCCGCAGTAGGTTTCCTAGCATCCAATCGTGCCGCTTACATGACAGGTGCCACGCTTAATATTAATGGCGGTTTATTTATGGATTGATGGGAAAGATGCGGGAAGGGAAAAAATTTCCTGGCAACTTCCTTTGTTTAGGATATAATACCGCACATTGTTTCAAGGCTTACTTGGAAGGTAAATTTTATTTTTAATAACTAGAGGTGATAGAGATGAGCATGACGATCGAACAACGTGTAAAAAAAGTGATTCTTGATAGCTTGGATGTAAAAGAAGAAGAAGTAACCAACAAAGCATCATTTGTTGAAGATTTACGTGCTGATTCTTTAGACACAGTTGAATTAGTAATGGCTTTGGAAGAAGAATTCGATATGGAAATTCCTGATGAAGAAGCTGAAAAGATCAAAACAGTTCAAGATGCTGTTGATCACATTAGCTCGCACTTAGATGCCAGCAAGCAATAAATAGCAGTGTATTGACGGGAGACTATGAACTTGGATAGACGACGAGTTGTAATAACAGGTTTAGGTATGGTGACCCCTTTAGGTCTTACAGTACCAACTACATGGGAAAACATACTAGCAGGGCGTTCAGGCGTAAAACTCATAGAAGAGTTTGATCCAGCTGCTTATACAACCCGTTTTGCAGCTACTATACCTAACTTTGAGCTCGACCCAGCAATAGTCTCCTCTAAAGAAGCACGAAAAATGGATATTTTTATCCATTATGGTATAGCTGCTGCTGTTGAGGCTTTTCGTGATTGTGGTTTAAACGTAACTGATGAAAATGCGACACGAATTGGTGTTGCTATTGGTTCAGGTATTGGTGGTTTATCAGAAATAGAAAAAGGTATTCTTCTACTTGATAAATCGGGCCCACGTCGTATATCGCCCTTTTTTATACCTGCCGTTCTTATTAATTTAGTAGCAGGACATGTTTCCATTATATATGGATTACGTGGTCCTAATATTTCGTTAGTTTCTGCTTGTACTACCGGTACACATAATATTGGCTATGCCGCAAGAACTATCATGATGGGTGATGCAGATGTCATGTTGGCGGGTGGCGCTGAAAAGGCGAGTACACCGATGGGCGTGGCGGGTTTTGCCGCAGCACGCGCATTATCAACACGTAACGATGAACCAGAACAAGCTTCCCGCCCTTGGGATAAAGATCGCGATGGTTTTGTGTTAGGTGATGGTGCTGGTGTGGTTGTTCTTGAAGAATATGAGCATGCCAAACGCCGTGGCGCAAAAATATATGGGGAAGTTGTAGGTTTTGGTCTTAGTGCTGATGCCAACCACATTACTTTACCACCCGAAAATGGACAAGGCGCGCTCGATTCGATGCAAAATGCCCTACGTGATGCTCGTATGAATGCTGATGAAGTAGATTACATCAACGCTCATGCCACATCTACTAATGCGGGTGATAAAATTGAATCCCTTGCAATGGAACGTTGCTTTGGTGATCACGCTAAAAAGTTAGCAGTAAGCTCCACTAAATCAATGACAGGCCATTTATTAGGTGCTGCTGGCGCGATTGAAACAATATTTTGTGCTTTAGCAATTCGTGATCAAGTGGCTCCTCCAACGATTAATTTTGTTGAGCCGGGTGAAGGCTGTAATTTGGATTATGTGCCTAACACGGCGCGTAAAATGAAAATTAACGTTGCCCTCAATAATTCGTTTGGTTTTGGTGGCACAAATGGTTCGCTTGTATTAAAAAAGATTAGTTAATGATGATGTGGCAACGTCACACACTATCATTTAAAAAAATAATTGTTATCTGTTTATTAATACTTGGTGTAATTATTGCCGCTTATGGATTGCAATGGCAATATTTTCTGCAAAATCCCTTTACATTATCCCAGCAAGCTATTTTTTATACTATAAAACCAGGCCAGTCATTAGCCGCGATTGCTGATGAGCTGCACCAACAGGGCATAGTTGCTAAACCCCGCTATCTTACTATTTTAGGTCGTTTACGCGGTGATGCGAATCATTTAAAAGCAGGCACTTATTTATTAACGCCAGGTTTAATGCCATCGGATTTTTTAACGATGGTGCGAGAAGGCCGCGTTGCTAATTTCCCATTACGTATTGGTGAAGGATGGGATTTGCAAGAAACATTAACCGCAATAAAAACAGCGCCCTATATGGTGTCCACATTAAAAGATGTAACGAATAGTGAATTAGCCGCCTTATTAGGAAGAAAGGAAATAACTATTGAGGGATTATTATTTCCTGATACATATACTTATCCTGTAGGTACTAGCGATGTAGAATACCTTCGTATTGCTTTAAAAAAAATGGATAAAATAATAGCCGAAGAATGGGCACAACGTGCAAACGGATTACCTTATAAAACACCTTACGAAGCGCTAATTATGGCGTCAATTATTGAAAAAGAAACCGGTTTGGCCAGTGAGCGTGCTATGGTTGCAGGCGTTTTTGTGCGTCGTTTGCAAAGAGGTATGCCACTACAAGCAGATCCTACGGTAGCCTATGGTGTAAGCCCTGAATTTTCTGGCAGGCTTACCAAAGCAGATTTACTGCGCGATACACCTTATAATACTTATACCCGGTTCGGTTTACCGATTACCCCTATTGCAATGCCAAGCCTTGCATCATTACGTGCCGCATTGCATCCTGATGATAGTAATAGTTTATATTTTGTTGCAAAAGGTGATGGAACTCATTATTTTTCAAGCAATTTAGTTGAGCATAATAAAGCGGTTGTTGAATATATTTTGCGGCGGTGATAGGGATTGGCTGGATCCCGGATATTAAGCGTATCTAAGTTCGCTACGCTCACTAAGATACGCTACAATTCCGGGAACCGTGTATCGATAATAGACCTTCGGTTCCCGGAAATTACAGCCACTTGATGAGCGCGTTAGCGCGAATTTAGTGGCTGTTATTACCCGGGATCCAGCAAATCTCGAGTAGCGCGAACATTTAAGGGAATTCAAATCATGACCCCATCATCATCACACAGCTTATTCATTACCCTTGAAGGCATTGAAGGGGTTGGTAAAAGCACACAAACAAAATTCGTTGCTAATTGGTTACAAACGCAAGGTAAAGAAGTTGTAGTAACCCGCGAACCAGGTGGAACTCCCGTGGCGGAAAATATTCGTGGCACATTATTACAGCATTGGGATGAGGCGATTGAGCCTGCAACCGAGTTATTGTTATTATTTGCAGGACGTGTACAACATATTGCGCAAATTATTAAGCCATCATTAGCACGCGGCCAATGTGTTGTTTGTGATCGTTTTACCGACGCAAGTTATGCTTATCAAGGCTATGGTCGCGGTTTATCCTTAGATTGGATTCAATCATTAGAGCGCGAAGTGCAACAAGGATTAACCCCTGATATCACTTTCCTATTAGATGCACCCGTTGCTATTGGTAGCGAGCGCGCACAAGCCAGGAATCAAAAAGCAGATCGTTTTGAAGCAGAAAAACAAGCCTTTTTTGAAAAAGTCCGCCAAGGCTACTTAACGTTAGCGCATCAGCAACCAAAACGGTTTCGCATTATCGATGCTAGTGTATCGATAGAGCAAGTACAGATGGAAATGGAAAAGCATCTACAAGCATTATTATAACCAACTACTACAACCCTTCTCACCGGATGGATGCTTTTTTAATATAAATTTTGACTAGCCCGTCATTGCGAGGAGCGAAGCGACGTGGCAATCCAGGCAATAGTGAGTCCCGCTTGGATTGCCACGTCGCTTCGCTCCTCGCAATGACGGGAAGTTAGCGCTCCTCGCGATGACGGGGTAGTCAAAATTTATATTAAAAAAAGTGTCGACTCCTCAGCCCTCAAGGTGAGAGGTGATTTAAGAACTAAAACGAGCATATATTTATGACAACATCTCCCATCTTTCCTTGGCAACAAACTGTTTGGCAACAGTTGATGGTACAACGTCAGCAATTGCCACACGCTTTGTTATTTGCAGGCTCACAAGGAATCGGTAAACAGCAATTAATTCATCAAATAGCAAAATCCTTATTATGCGGACATCCCGATCTCAATACGCGTTTTGCCTGCGGACAATGTCAACATTGCCATTTAATTGATAGCGGCAATCACCCTGATTTACTCTCAATAGCGCCTGAAAATAATCAAAAAATCATTAGTATTGATGAAATTCGTGAGTTGGTTCAGTTTGCGCAGCTAACCCCGCAATTAGCGACTTGCCGTGTTGTGTTATTGCATGATGCGCATAGTATGCAAGCTGCTGCTGCTAATGCCTTGTTAAAGACACTAGAAGAGCCCGCACAAGGCGTTTATTTATTATTACAAACAGCATACCCTTTACAGTTGCTACCTACCCTACGAAGTCGTTGTCAGCGAATTGACATCCCTTTACCATCCAGCGAGATAGCGTCCAGCTGGTTGGCGACACAACAAGTTGCCAACATGGACTACAATCTACTTTTACATGTTGCACGAGGCGCGCCACTGCTTGCTTTGGCATTAGCTGAACCTGCTGTTTGGCAAGCGCGTAATACCGTCATGGAATCCCTGTTGGCAAGTAATAAAACGCTAGGAGAATTGGCGTTGATACTGATGGAGATCCCTCTTGTCACATTATTGTCATTGTGGCATGGCATAGTAAACGATTTGAATAAACTACTACTCGATAATACCTTGCCAGCGGATTTGCTTATTCACAGAGACTACTATAATAGTCTACGAGACAGAGCAACAAAGTGCGATATAAAGGTCTTACAAGACTTTGCTACCAAGTTGCAACAATACGTCGCAATCTTGCAACGTCGTGTCGCATTAAATCATCAATTGGTGGTTGAGGATTTATTGCATGCTTGGCAAAAATGAGATCACTATGCTTACAAATGATTATTATTGCGAAAAAGTCATTAAAAAAATCGCTGTCCTTGGCGCTGGTGTCATGGGCGCGCAAATTGCTGCACATTTTGTTAATGCAGGATTTTCAGTAGTTTTGTTTGATTTGCCTTCAGCAAGCGGTGATCCCAGCGCATTGGCTGCCAATTCTATTAAAGAGTTATTGCATTTACAACCAGCGCCTTTGGCAATTACCAGTGATAGTCAATACATTGAGCCAGCGAATTATCAAGATGATCTCAGCAAATTAAGTCATTGCCAGTTGGTAATAGAAGCTATCGCAGAACGGTTTGATTGGAAGCGTGATATTTATTTAAAAATTCTTCCTTATTTATCTGCAGAGGCTATTTTAGTCAGTAATACTTCAGGATTTAGTATTAATGGATTATGCGATATATTGCCAGGTCATGTACAAAGCCGCTTTTTAGGAATGCATTTTTTTAATCCACCTCGTTATTTATCATTAGTAGAATTAGTTGCCAGTGAAAAAACAAACCCAGAATTACTCAGCTGCTTAGAAACATTTTTAGTGCGTTATTTAGGGCGTATTGTCGTTCGCGTTAAAGATACACCCAATTTTATTGCCAATCGTATCGGTGCTTTTTCACTGCTAGCAACACTGTATCATGCCGATCATTATCGCTTAGGATTTGATGTTGTTGATACACTAACAGGCCCTGTATTAGGCCGCCCTAAAAGCGCTACGTTACGAACAATCGATGTAATAGGCCTTGATACCTTTGCTCATACTATTACCACCTTATGCTCTGGTTTGCCAGATGATCCGTGGCGCTGGTTGTATGTAACGCCCAATTGGTTACAATCGTTGATGGATAGAGGTCATTTAGGCCAGAAAACCCATCAAGGAATTTATCAGAAAAAAGCAGGTGAATACTGGGTATATGATATTAATAAAGAAAATTATCGCCAAGCAACCCACAAACCTTCGCACGGCGTAATGGATATTTTAGCGTTACCAACATTAAAAGAACGCCTAATAGCATTACGACGTATTGATAAACCAGAAGCACAATTTATTTGGTCTATTTTCCGAGATTTATTTCATTATTGCGCTGTTCATTTAACCACTATTGCAGGCAATGTGCGCGATATTGATTTGGCGTTATCAACAGGATTTGGCTGGCAGCAAGGTCCTTTTAGCATTTGGCAAGATCTCGGCTGGTTCGATATTGTTGAAAGAATTAATGCCGATATTGAACGCAATAAAACATTAAGTAATACGCCATTACCTGAATGGGTTTATCAAGTGCCAGATGGCAAAGTATATACTGAAAATGGAGCTTATTCGCCTGTTGATCACACATACCATTTGCCTAATTTATTGCCCGTTTATCAACGCCAATTATATCCTGCAGTGGTCGGTATTAAACCACTAACGTATGGACAAACCATTGATGAAAATGCTGCTGTGCGTTTATGGCACGATGATGAAATAGCCATATTAAGTTTTAATAGTAAAATGGGCACATTTGATGATGCAGTGCTTGAGGGAATTTTACTGGCAATAGAAAAAGCCACCAAAAATTATCAAGCAGTAGTTATTGGTACATTTAATAAAAATTACTTTAGCGTTGGCGCGAATTTACAATATTTTTTAAATGTAGTTCAGCAAAAAAATGAAGCGGCACTACAAAATACTTTAATGTTGTTGCAACAAGCAGGATTAGCAATGCGCTATGCTGCTATTCCTGTAGTTGCTGCTTTTCGTGGGTATGCTTTAGGTGGTGGTTGTGAGCTTATGTTGCATGCTGATAGTGTCATTGTTTCCTTAGAGAGCTCAATCGGTTTGGTTGAACCTAGCGTTGGATTATTACCAGCAGGTGGTGGTTGTAAAGAATTGACTTTACGTGCATCGCAATTAGCGCCACACGATCCTTATGTAATATTAGAAAATAGTTTTAAACACATTGTATTAGCTAAAGCAAGCAAAAGTGCTAAAGAAGCAAAAACAATGGGCTTTTTGCGCGAAAGTGATGTTATTGTTATGAACCCCCATGAATTATTATTTATTGCAAAACAACAGGCGAAGCATTTGGCAACTATGAATTATCGTCCACCACAACGACAAAAAATTCATGCTATAGGACGACATGGCACAAATCGCTTGCATCGTTTATTAAATAGCATGCAAGAAGAGCAATTAATTTCAGTGCATGATAAATTAATTGCCACAAAAATAGCTTATATTATGAGTGGCGGTGATGTGGAAACAGGTGCCTTGGTTGATGAAAAAACCCTGTTACATGCTGAACGTGAGGCATTTATTGAATTAACAAGAATGCCGGAGACAGTTGCAAGAATTGAATATTTTTTAAAGACAGGCAAAAAATTGACGAATTAATAACTACTTCACCTCTCCCCCTGTGGGAGAGGCCGACCGCGCTTTAGCGCGGGCGGGTGAGGGGGAGATCTTTCTACATAGAAATAATCGAGAGTAAAATTCAATTCCTTTTTTCGTAGCTTTCCCTCACCCTCGCAAGCTGTGCTTGCATCTCCCTCTCCCGCAAGGGGAGAGAGGTGAAGAGTTACGCTACTACATGCTTTACAACCAGTATCAAAACTGTAATAAAAATAACAATAGCAATAATCCCACCAATAACATAAGCCCATGGTCCTGGCTGTAAAAAGTCTTTTTCTGCATTGGTATTTTTCTGTACGCCTATCATTGCAAACAAAACACTTTTAATCACTTGTAAAACATTAAGTTTTTTCTTTTCCATTGGTAATCTCTTCTGGTAATGGCAAATCAGTTAATACACTCATTTGTTCTGCAACGGCTTTCATTAAGGGTATTTTATCATCAAATTGTGTTGTATCTATAGGATCGCCAATATGAATGGAAACGGGTTTATTTAAGTTAAAGTTAAATGTATCAGGAGCAAGTACATCATAGGCACCACGGATCCCCACGGGAATAATAATAGCTTGTGTTTCTATCGCCATTAAAAATATCCCTTTTTTAAAAGATTGTAATTTACCAGTGCGCGTGCGTGTTCCCTCTGGAGCAGCCCAAAGAATAATTCCATCTTCCATTTTTTTACGTGCTTCTTGTAGATCTTTAGTTGCTTGTTGGCGATTTTTTCGATCAATACAAACAAATTCGTTGGTGCGCAATGCAAAACCAAATAGTGGAATACGATAAAGTTCCTTTTTAGCAATCATACGCACACTACCTGGAATAGATTCAAAAATCAGCGGGATATCATATAAACTCCCATGATTACTCATCACTAGGTAAGCGCGATGTGATAAGAATTCAAGAGGTTTATTTTGTACAACAGTTCGTTTAATTTTGACCACGTTGAGCATTCGCGTTGCCCACTGACGAGTAATAATATCCGCTTTAGCGCGTGTCATCAGTCGCAAATTCACCATTAAGAATGTTTTAATCATGGTATGCGCGCTGACAATCAGGCTCATTAGCATAATCCATGTTGAACGCCACCAAGGTAATTTCATGATATACTCTTTGCGATATAATTTATGGAGCGAATATTACCATGCCATTACAATTACCACTAGGCCCGCTATTTGTTGGGCTGATTAAGGAGAATGCAGGTTTTACGGATGCGCATTATGAGCTTACCGCTGATGATAAAGCCATATTACAAGACCCACTTATTGGTGGTGTTATCCTATTTGGCCGCAATTTTCAGTCTCATCGACAATTAACCGCCCTAGTAGCCGAGATACGTGCGTTACGCAGTCCCTCATTATTGATAGGAGTAGACCAAGAAGGGGGGCGGGTGCAGCGCTTAAATAAAGATGGTTTTAGTCAAATTATCCCTATGAATGCACTTGGGACACTCTATGATAAAAATGCTGGGGAATCCCTAGAGGCTGCGGAACAAATCGGTTGGCTAGTCTCAAGTGAATTACTGAGTATAGGTATCGATTTAAGCTATGCGCCCGTGTTGGATATTAATGCCAATCGCTCTAGTATCATTGGCACGCGTGCGTTTCACGAAAATCCCCATATTATTACCCAATTAGCTGAGCATTTTATTTTAGGAATGCATCGTGCTGGTATGGCGGCAGTTGGTAAGCATTTTCCAGGTCATGGTCATGTAGTGGAAGACTCGCATGAACAATTACCAACGGATAAACGGTCTTTCGAGGAAATTCAGCGAAACGATATGTATCCTTACCAATATTTAATTGCACAAGGATTATTAGATTCTGTGATGACTGCACATGTTGTCTATGAAGATGTCGATAAAGTAGCAGCCACTTTCTCACCTTTTTTCTTGCAAAAAACATTACGTCATAAAATTGGATTCCAAGGTGTTATTTTCAGTGATGATATTCTGATGCACGCTACAGATATTATGGGTACCCCATTAGAACGCACACGATTAGCACAAGAAGCAGGTTGTGATATGGTATTGGTTTGCAATGATCGTAAAGTGGTAAAAGACATTTTAGCTGATGAAGCATATAGAGATTATTCATTAAAAGAATCCGCATCACGAAATCAACGATTACTGCAATTGCGTATTCATCAAAAATATCCATTAACTTGGGATGAGTTAGTGAGATCAAATGAATATAAAATAGCGCAAGATGCGTTAAGTAGTATTAAAATTTCTACATAGTAATGATACATTAAGTGGTATTTAAACCCCTACACCGTCATCCTCGCGAAAGCGGGGATCCATACGATGTTGACTATCCGATGGATCCCCGCTTTCGCGAGGATGACGGTGTAGTGGATAAAGACAGTTTAAAATTACAGTATTAAGTTTTCAAGAGGAAAAGTACAATGTCCCCCAAAAAAGCAGTCGTTTTAATTTCAGGTGGCCTTGATTCCCGTACCACTTTAGCTATTGCGCAAAATGAAGGGTATGTCTGTCATGCATTGAGCTTTGATTATGGCCAACGTCACAAAGCAGAATTGCAAGCAGCTAATAAAATTGCCATGGTATGTGACGTGCCTCATCATCTCGTTACAATCAATATTGGTTCACTATTTACGGGTAGCGCTTTAACTGATATTACGGTTGATGTACCTGCCTACACTGGTACTGCTGAAATTCCTGTAACTTATGTTCCTGCGCGTAACAGTGTATTTTTATCGATAGCGCTCGGCTTTGCTGAAGTTATTGAGGCTTATGATATTTTTATTGGTGTAAGTGCTATTGATTATTCACACTATCCTGATTGTCGTCCAGCTTATATTTCTGCTTTTCGACAAATGGCTAATTTGGCAACGAAATCTGGTGTTGAAGGAAGAGAGGTTAATATTCACACCCCATTAATTAAAATGTCAAAAGCTGAAACAATTTTGACAGGTTTAGAATTGGGTGTTGATTATGGCCAAACTATTTCTTGTTATCAGGCTGATGATTCAGGTCGTGCTTGCGGTTATTGCGATAGCTGCACGTTACGTAAAAAAGGATTTACCGAGGCACATATCCCCGATCCAACAAGGTACAGATAATGACAGTCGATCTACAATATATAAAAAAAACGATGAGCGAGGCAGAGCAATTATATTCACTTGAAGAAGTCGATAAAGCAATTTCTGTCATGAGCCGACAAATCGCAGAAAAATTTCACGACAAAAATCCAATTTTATTATGTGTGATGGTGGGTGGACTTTATTTGGCAGGTCGTTTACAAGCCGAGTTACATTTTCCTTTGGAAATTGATTACATTCATGCCACACGCTATCGCGGTTTAAAAAAGGGTGGCTTACTACAATGGTTAGCAAAACCAACGCTTTCATTAAAAAATCGCCAGGTTATTATTATTGATGATGTATTAGATGGCGGCGTAACGTTAGCAGAAATTATTGCTTATTGTGAAGCACAAGAAGCTGAATTAGTTAAAACAGTCGTTTTAGCGGATAAACAAGTAACACGTCATGATAATGGACTTAAATCAGCTGATTTTTCTGCGCTACAAGTGCCTGATCGTTTTATTTTCGGCGCTGGTATGGATTTTCACGGCTATTTACGTAATGCACCGGGCATTTTTGCGATGAGGGATGAAAATGGCTAAAATTGCGGTTATTGCAGGCACCGGTTTGACCGGGATGAAAGAATTCATATTAAAAGAAGAGCGCACCATTCCCACGCCATTTGGTGATCCTTCCGCTTCAATTAAAATTGGTTTATTAGATGGTATTGAGATCGCATTCCTCGCACGTCATGGTGATCCCCATCGCATATTACCGCATCACGTTAATTACCGCGCTAATCTTTATGCTTTAAAAGAAATTGGTATAACGTCAATTATTGCTATTGCAGCAGTAGGAGGAATTACTGCTCCTATGCACGCTGGTGTTATAGCGATTCCACATCAACTCGTTGATTACACGTACAGTCGTGAACAGTCTATTTTTTCTGATACAGGGCATGGTTTAGAACACCATGTTGATTTTACTGAGCCTTTTACACAAAAAGTTCGTGAATTATTATTAACATCATCATCTCAGTTACATATTAATGTGGTCGGTAAAGGTGTTGTCGCTGTTGTACAAGGACCTCGTTTAGAAACCGCTGCAGAGATTAATAAACTAGAGCGTGAAGGATGTGATTTAGTGAATATGACTTTGATGCCTGAGGCTGGTTTAGCACGAGAGTTGGCGATAGAATATGCGAGTCTAGCATTAGTTGTTAATCGCGCAGCAGGGCGTTTTGAAAAGGAAATTACCATTGAAGAAATTGTTAAAACGCGTGATGATGCAGCTGAGAAAATAAATAAGATTTTAGTGCGAACAGTCAAGGAGTTGGCTTTAATATAGTATTGATAAAACTTAGAATGAAAAAAGATAATTAAATTTTTATTTAACCAATTAATGAGATCATATTATGAGATTTCTATATACCATTATAATTTTCTTTAGTGCGCAATTAACATTTGCTGCTGATTTAAAAAACGAGATAAAACTTTATATTTTTGATTGCGGCTCTATCGAGGTGAGCGACAAATCATTATTTTCTAGCGGTGGGGAATATCATAAGAATGATGCTATGACATTTGCTAATTCATGTTACCTCATTAAGGATGGAAATAAAACGTTATTATGGGATACAGGTAATATTGACTCCTTAATAACAAAGCCAGAGGGAGAGAAAAGAGGAGGGGTCTTTACTGTAAAAGTTAAAAATACCTTGCTTTCGCAGCTGAAAGAAATTGGTGTAAAACCAGAGGAAATTGATTTTGTAGCTTTTTCGCATATGCACGCTGATCATACCGGCAACGCCAATTATTTTCCTTCTGCAACCTGGTTAGTACAGAGTGTAGAATATAGTGCAGCTTTTAGTAAAAACCCAGCGGAATTTCGATTCGATCCCAATACCTATAGCACATTAGCTAACAGCAAGGTAATAAAATTAAATGGTGATTATGATGTGTTTGGAGATGGTGCCGTTATGATTTATTCAGCACCAGGGCACACACCGGGGCATCAAGTTTTATTAGTGAAACTGGTTAATACAGGTCCGGTTTTGCTTTCTGGCGACTTATATCATTTTGATGAAAACAGAGCTCATAAAAGAGTACCAGTTTTTAATTTTGATCAAGAACAAACTATAGCGGCTATGAATAGAGTTGAAGATTTAATTATCAAGGAAAAAGCACAGATGTGGATTCAACATGATTTGTTGCAAAGTAATAGTAGAAAACATTCGCCAGCCTTTTATGCTTAAATAAGCAACATGAATTAGGGAGAATTGGGATGCGTTATTTCTTTATTATTACGTCAATAGCGAGCTTTCTTTTTTTAACAAATGCTTCTTTTGCGCAAAGCTCGCCTTATACCGAGGCTCAACCTGCCTATAAATGGTATATCGCAGGTCAGCAAACGGTTGCTAAATCAACACAATTATCCCCAAGTCAAAAACGTGCCAAAAATATTATTTTATTTGTCGGTGATGGTATGGGAATTTCTACCATTACCGCTGCCCGTATTTTACAAGGACAGCAACAAAAACAAGCAGGGGAAGAGGCGCAATTAAGTTTTGAAAAATTTCCCTATGTAGCATTATCAAAAACGTATAATGTCAACCAACAAGTGCCTGATTCTGCGGGTACAGCAACAGCCATGTTAACGGGTGTGAAAACTAATGCAGGGGTTTTATCAGTAGATGAAACCGTAAAATTAAGCGATTTTAAGCAAGTTCCAGGTCACACGTTAAAAACATTATTTGAAGAAGCAGAAGACTGGGGAATGGCAACCGGTATTGTAGCCACTGCACGTATTACCCATGCAACTCCTGCTGCTGGTTACGCACACACATCACATCGTGATTGGGAATCGGATTCACAATTACCTGAAGCCGCTAAAAAAGCAGGGGTTGCTGATATTGCATTACAGTTAATTGAATTTCCACATGGCGATGGTATTAATCTGATATTAGGTGGTGGGCGCAATTATTTTTTACCAAAAGCTGAGCAGCAGGGTATACGTGCGGATGAGCGTAATTTAGTTAAAGAATGGGAGAAAAAATATCCCGATGGTGTTTTTGTCGATAATAATAAAGGTTTTGATGCGATTGATTGGAAAAAAACAAATCATGTACTTGGCCTGTTTAATGGTTCACATATGAATCACAATGCTGATCGCAATAATGGCCCTGAAGGAGAACCTGCACTCTCTGATATGACCGCAAAAGCCATCACCTTTTTATCACGCAATCCACAAGGGTATGTATTATTAGTAGAGGCTGGTCGTATTGATCATGCACACCATGAAGGTAATGCATACCGTGCATTAACAGATACTATTGAATTATCTAAAGCAGTTGAGATTGCTACAAAAATGACCAGTGATCAAGATACCTTAATAATTGTTACTGCTGATCACAGCCATGTTATGAGCATGAATGGTTATCCTGTGCGTGGTAATCCAATTTTAGGTAAAGTCATGGAGTGGAATGAAACCACGGGTGAGCTTCAAATGACCAAAGATAAAAATGGTCTACCTTATACTACCTTACAATATGCGAATGGTCCTGGCGCACGAGAGCGTGTTGATCTAAGTAATATCGATACTACTAACCCCGAGTATCTACAAGATGCTTTAATACCACTTGAAAGCGAAACCCATGGTGGTGAAGATGTTGCAGTTTTTGCTCAAGGCCCCGGCGCACAATGGGTGCATGGTGTTATGGAGCAAAATGTGATTTATCATATAATCCGTGAGGCATTGGGGCGGTAGTTTTTAATGTAAATTACCGAGAGGAGCTGGCTACACCGTTATCTCCGCGAGAGCCAGATGAAGCTAGTGTCCCCGCGAAAGTCCACATGAACTCTCTACACCGTCATCCTCGCGAAAGCGGGGATCCATACGATGTTTGCTATCCGATGGATCCCCGCTTTCGCGAGGATGACGGTGTAGAGAGTTCATCTGGTTATCACAGCGATAACAGTGTAGAGAGCTTTATTGCATCCTACCTTCCAACTCTTCCCATCTTTCATAAGTCGCAGTTAATTCCTCTGCCAATGTCTCTAATCGTTTTGTCTTCTGTGCAATAACGGGTTTTCCCTGCGCAAAAAAATCAGTAGAATGCATTTCCATTTGCAGTGCGTCTTGCTCATCTTCCAATGCTTTAATTTTATTGGGTAGTTGCTCTAATTCACGCTGTTCTTTATAGCTTAATTTAGTAGCCACGGCTCGTATTTTTTCGGGGGCAATAGTCGCAGGTTTTGCTGTTACAACAGGGGTACTAACAGCAGCAGGGCGTTGAGCTAACCAATCATCATATCCCCCCGCGTATTCATTAATTTTGTGATTATCCTCAAAAACAAGCGTACTCGTCACCACATTATTTAAAAATGCTCTATCATGACTAATTAATAAGATAGTCCCATTATAATAAATTAATTGTTCTTCCAGTAACTCTAATGTTTCACTATCTAAATCATTAGTAGGCTCATCAAGTACCAATAAATTGCTTGGTTGAGCGAACAATCGTGCTAGTAATAGACGACTTTTCTCGCCACCTGATAGGGTTTTAACAAGCGTTCTAGTGCGAGCGGGAGAGAAGAGGAATTCTTGTAAATAGCCAATAATGTGTTGGGATTTACCGTTAACTTGAATAATATCCTTGCCTATTCCTAAATTATCCAGCACGGTTCTATTATCTTCTAATTGACTTTTTTGTTGATCAAAATAGGCTACAAGTAAATCTTGGCCATGAATAACTTCTCCACTGGTTGGCATCAGCTCTTTTAATAAAAGTTTAATTAAGGTTGTTTTCCCAACACCATTGGGTCCAATAATCCCAATTTTATCGTGACGTTGAATAATAGTAGAGAAATTATTAATAATCACTTTCCCATCAACTTGATAGCTGATATTTTTTGTTTCTATAACGCGCTGACTTGATCGAACTGTACTTTCCAAGGCAAAGGTTGCTTTTTTCAAGGGATCTTGTCGATGGTGGCGCGTTTCTCGTAATTTTTTTAGTTCGCGTACTCTGCCTTCATTACGTGTGCGTCTGGCTTGAATTCCCTGGCGAATCCAAACCTCTTCATTCGCTAAATGCTTATCAAACTCACGATTAACTTTTGCCTCATTTGCTAAAGTTTGCTGCTTGCGAAGAAGATAAGTTGCATAATCACCAGGGTAACTGGTTAGTTTACCGCGATCCAGTTCAATAATACGCGTTGCTAATCGTTGTAAAAAAGCTCTATCGTGAGTAATAAATAATATGGCACCTGGATAATTGCTTAAAAAAGTTTCTAGCCAAATGATCGAGGAAATATCCAAATGGTTGGTTGGCTCGTCTAGTAATAATAAATCAGGCGTCGTTAATAACGCTTTAGCCAATAACACACGACGTCGCAATCCACCCGATAAATTATTAAATAAACTGTCGGCAGGCAATGATAAGCGCGATATCACCGTATCAATTAATTGCTGACTATTCCAGCCATCGTGCGCATCTAATTCATGTTGAATGCTTGCTAATTTTGCTAATAATTCGTTGCTAGAGGGTGAAGTAACCAATTGTGTACTAACGTGATGATAATCTTGTAACAACGCCGTGATAGCGGGTAAGCCACTTGCGACAACATCAAAAACAGTCCCGCTCATATTCGCAGGAACGGCTTGTACCAAATTAGCTATACGAGTACCGACGCTCAGCTCGCGTTGCCCTTTATCGGCGATTATATCGCCGCTGATGATATTTAATAAGGTTGATTTGCCTACTCCATTACGACCAATTAGCGCAACTTTTTCGCCAGGTTCGATAGTAAGATCAGCATTATCCAACAGAGGATATTCTGAAACAGAGTACGTAAGAGAAGACAGGCGAAGTACCGGCATGATATTACTTTTGTGATGGGTATTGTAGAGGATTTTAACATGATAATAGCGTAACGCCTACTTATTAGGTTGAGTCAATGGCAAGCGTACGAAGAAGGCACATCCTTCATTAGGTTTGCTTTGTACAGCGATAGTCCCATGGTGCAGTTCGGTAATAATATAATTACAGATCGATAATCCAAGACCATAGCTGCGCGAATGTGCTTTAGTAGCAGAAAAGGGTTTAAATAATTTTTCCTGAACTTCTTCGTCCATCCCTTTGCCATTATCATATACTTTAAGGGTCAATAAATTATCTTTAATGTAAGCTTTTACGCCAATGATAGGATTAAGATTATCTTCTGTAATGGCTTGTGCTGAGTTTTTAAGCAGATTAAAAACAACACTCGTTAATTGGTCTTTTGAGCAAAAAATATCACCCACTTCATCTGAAATGGTAACTTGTACATGGTGTTTTTGAAAATCAAAGCTTGATTGTAGATTTAAATCTTTGCAAACAAAATCAATGGCGTTATCTATAATTATTTTAATATTGATATTATCTTTTTCATAATCATTGTTGCGACTAAAACCCAACATATTGCTGATGTTCATTAGGGCATTTTCAACTGAAAAACGGACATTATTTAAAAACTTTAAAATTTGGCGTTCTTCAAGATAGGCATGCAATTTCTCTAAATCAAGACCATATTTTTGCGCTACTTCTTTATTCTTTTCCATGCTTAAATCTAAGCGATTAACGATATTTTGAGTGTTTTGAATAATAATGCCAAGCGGATTTTTTATATCATGCGCCATGCCGTTTATTAAACCACTGATTGTTGCCATTTTTTCGGATTGTGCCAGGATGTTTTCCATCATTAATTGCGTAGTAATATCATCTAGACGAATCACAGCACCCGTACTATCACCAAGCGTAATAGGATAAATAGTTAAATCAAAATGCCGAGAGGAGTTATTAAAATCCAACGTCACTTTTTCTGCCTTTTGCTCAACATGTTCTTGTAATGTTTGTTGAATCAGAGATAGATAAGTTTTTACATAAGGGAATATTTCCAGCAAGTTTTTACCGTTAGCTTCGTTATAGGAAAGCCCAGTCATTTCTTTTGCTTGTAAATTCCAGTCAGTGACCTTTAAATCGTTATCAATACCAATTAATACGGAAGGCATAGAATCAATGATATTAAAAATGTGTTTTTTACTACGGCTGAGTTTTTCAACTGTTGTTTTATAAAAGTACTCCACGATACGTTTACTTTCTGCTACTTGTTTTACATCGTTATAACTGCGCAGGGCAGAGTAGAGTAAGATAATCAGTTTTTGTGAAGTTAATTCTGTCTTATCTTTATAATCGTTGATATCGTAGTTTTTAATAATTTCTGCTTCAGGTGCCTGCCCTGGCTGATCGGTACGTAATATGATTCGTGTGAGGCGATTTTGTAGGGTATTGCGTATAAACTTCACAATCTGTAAACCAGTATGCTCAGTTTCCATGACGACGTCGAGCAAGATGACGGCAAAATCAGGATGTTGCGTAATAAGTGTTTTAGCTTCTTCGCCAGAATAGGCACTTATTATTTGTAATGGTTTATTTTCGAAGATAAAGTCATTTAATACTAATTTGGTAATGGAGTGAGTTTCCGCTTCATCATCAACGATTAGTACTTTCCAGACGCCATTGTTTACTACAGGCGTTGGGTTAGTTATAGGTAATTCGCTTTCCTCGAATTCGTTAGTGAATAATAATTCTTCGTCATGCAAAGTCATACTGCTACTCGTATTTTCTAATCTATTTTTCATCATATAAGTATAGTTCAGGCTGCTACGCAAACGCTTCTTTTTTCACAGTCGCTTTATTATTTAATTTTTCTAATGTTGTATAGAGTTCTAAAAACTCCAAGGTGAGTTTATGTTTAGGTGCAAAATGCAGCATAGGGCAAGCTGCGCGATGAGATTCTTTAATTTTCACAGAGCTTGATAAATAAGGCGTAAGGACAGGTAAAGCAAGTTCTATTAATTCATCGATGAGTAGGGCTGGTAATTTAGCTTGTGGCTGAAATTGATTTACAATAATTCCTGTCAAATGTAATTGGGAATTATGATCTTGCCTAATTTCTAGCATATTTTCTAATAAATGAGAAATGGTTTTTTTAGAAAAATCATCGCAATCAAAAGGAACAAGGCATTGTTCACCAGCAATTAAAGCGGACAATGTAAAAAAATTCATAGCTGGTGGTGTGTCAAAATAGATTGCATCAAATGATAATTCATCAAGTGCTTCACGCAGTTTATAGATTTTATGACGGGTTTCTAATTTTGTTTGTAAAAATTCTAATTCTTTATCAGAAGTGAGAACTGATAAATTATCAAAAGGTGTATTTTGAATGAATTTGCCAAGCCCACCTGATACATAACTGAAATTCAATAATTGCGTGTAAAAACCAGTTATTCCTTGCTCAGGACCTGTTATTGTATCACCGAGAAGATATTGACTCGAGTTGGCTTGCGGATCAAGGTCGATAACTAAGGTATTCAAGCCGCGAGCTGCACTAATAGCTGCTAGATTGCAGGTAATAGTCGATTTACCTACACCACCTTTTTGGTTAAATATAACGCGTCTCATGAATATCACTCCCTGTGAATAAAGAAGGTTCCCTTTTAAAATACCATAATTTGATTTTTTTGCGAATTTTTGTGGTGAGGCTAGTGGCAATTATATCTAAAACGTGACTCTATTCTTAAGCAAGCAATCAGCCATTTACCCCATCTGGCTATCAGAAAATGCGCCCTCAATAGGGACGATATCTGCAATAGTTGTGAGACATTCGCTATTCTTTCATTTTGTTAGTTGACCTAGGACAGTTTTTTTAGCAAGCTCACCAAACGGGCCTATTAGTCCCAAATGCGCCCGAGGTGACAATCGTTCAGGGAGAGGGGGGCAGCAAGCAGAATTCTTCTAAGTAAATACATTGCTTGTTGCTTGGTTAGGTAGATAAGAAATATGTTGCAAACGGATATTTTATTAGTTATAATTTGGTCTTGTAACTAATAGTCCTATGAAGGGACGCATTGGGACTATCCATTACTGGATAGATTTAATAAAGTAAAGGTTTTATTTTTAAAGGGGCTAATTATGGGAAGGAAAACAGATAAAAGAACGCGTTTGATTGAGGCAGCAAGCACCTTAATCCATCGCCAAGGATTTAATTTAACAACATTAGCGCATATTGCTGAGTTGGCGAGTGTGCCACTGGGTAATGTGTATTATTACTTTAAGACAAAAGATGCGATCGGTGAAGCTGTTATCGAGTCTTATTTTGCAGAAATTCGTCGTCATGTAGCTGAATGGGATGCGCTTAGCAATCCACGTGACCGTTTGATGACATTTGTAAAACGTGAGCTGCAACAAGCTGAGGTTACTGCCCGTTATGGTTGTCAAGTTGGCGCATTATGCCAAGAATTGGCTAAACAAGGTGGTCAATTATCAGAGTTGGCTGCTAGTTTATTACACTATTTATTAGACTGGTGTGAAAAGCAATTCGTTGAGCTTGGCTTGAACAAAGCAAAAGCAAATGAAGCAGCATTACAAGTTATTTCTTCATTAGAAGGTTTTGCATTGTTAAGCTGTGCTTTCCGCGATACTACGATGATTAATAAATTCGCAAGTGTTGTCGATAGTTTGTTAGAAAAAATTGATGCAACAGGTGGCGGTGCTACCCGTGCTCGTCGTACTGAAAAGTCCGAAGAAACAACGCATTAACAGATATAGGGTGGCATAACCTTTGCCTAAGCCTACGTGCCGCGGGTTGTCCGCGGCATCGAGAGCATGCTTGAGTTGTAAATATTACGCCCAGTTAGATACCGCAAACAAGCCGCGGTACGTCGAAAACAAGCTGATTCCCCAATCTCCACATAATTTCCCTTTTGTTTCTACTTTATAACCTATATCATTAGCTTGAGTCGGCTAAGCAGTCGCTGTAACTTTATTGTTGCAGAGGAAAGTCCGGGCTCCACAGAGTAAAGTGCCAGGTAACGCCTGGGGGGCGTGAGCCTACGGAAAGTGCCACAGAAAATATACCGCCTTTTTTTAAGGTAAGGGTGAAATGGTGCGGTAAGAGCGCACCGCGCTACTGGCAACAGTAGTGGCAGGGCAAACCCCACTTGGAGCAAGACCAAATAGGAACTCGATGGTGTGGCTCGCACTGAGTTCGGGTAGGTTGCTTGAGGTATATGGTGACATATATCCCAGAGGAATGACTGTTCATGACAGAACCCGGCTTATCGGCCGACTCACACTTGAATTAGACCCACCTCTCCCTTTGTGGAAGAGGTGAGGGTTAACTTTCATCAAAGTATTTGTATAAATCCGCAGGCTGTAAACGACTGCGCGCTTCACCACTCACATCAGCCACAACCTTCCCTTGTTGCATTACTATAGTTCTATCACCATATTTTAATGCGTGATGCATACTGTGTGTGATCATAATAGTTGTGATTTTATTCGCCTTCACCAATTGATTGGTTAACTCTAAAATAGTAGCGGCCATTTTTGGATCCAAGGCGGCGGTGTGCTCATCAAGTAACAAGAGTTTACAAGGTTGCAACGTTGCCATTAATAGGCTGACTGCTTGGCGTTGTCCACCTGATAAAGCGCCAATAGGGGTTGCTAAGCGGTTTTCAAGGCCAATACCAAGTGTGGATAATTTCTCTTGTAATAAAGAGCGCAACTCAGGTTTTTTGGCAAGGCGCAGGGTGCGGCAATGACCTCGTTTATAAGCGAGTAATAAATTCTCTTCGATAGTCAGCTCAGCACAACTACCCATTAAAGGATCTTGAAAAACACGACTTACCAAAGCAGCACGTTGCTGAGTAGGGCTTAGCGTAATATCTTTTTGTTGAATATGAATTGAGCCATTATCCGGTAAAATATCACCTGATAATACATTCATTAATGTCGATTTACCTGCCCCGTTACCACCAATAACAGTAATAAATTCATGCTCAATAACACTCATGGTGATACCACGTAAAACATGATTTTCAAGAGGTGTTTTTTTAGCAAAAGTGACGTGAATATTATCTAAATGAATCATGATAACGACCCTCGTTTTTCACTCATTTCCCGTTTAATAGTAGGAATGATTAAGGTCAAAATAACGACTAATGCGGTGAGGGCATTTAAATCGGATGCCTGCAAACCAAAAACATGACTATTGAGCGCAAGTGCGACGGCTAATCGATAAATAATTGCACCTAGAATGCAAGATATAACCAACCACGCTATTTGTCTGGTACGAACTAATGTTTGTCCAATAATAACGGCAGCAAGACCCACGATAATGATACCTGTTCCCATAGAAATATCAGCAAATCCTTGTGATTGAGCATACAAAGCACCTGCAAGCGCTACGATACCATTGCTAATCGCAAGACTAATTATGGTTGCTTTATTGACATGAATACCCAATGATTTACTCACCCGTTTGTTCATGCCACTGGCGCGTAAGGCTAAACCATACTCGGTTGCTAAAAAATAAATAATTAATGCGGCGACAATACTCACGGCGATAACCAGTGTTGCGATAATAGGTAAGGTATTATTAAAAAGAGTAGGCTCATTAAAAATAGCAATATTCGGTTGTCCCATAATTCGTAAATTAATGGAATATAATGCGGTCATGATAATGATACCTGCTAATAGGGGCATAATTTTCCAGCGTACATGCAAATAGGCCGTAGCCATACCTGCTACTGCGCCGGCCGCGATGGCTATTAACGTAGCAAGCCAAGGGTTAACGCCATGCAAAATCAACGCTGCGCTAGTCGCTGCGCCTAATGGAAAGGTACCATCAACAGTTAAATCGGGAAAATCACTAACACGAAACGTAATAAATACTGCCATGCCGATTAAACCGAAAATAAGCCCTAGTTCAATGGCACCTAAAAATTGAATAATACTCATTGTTGAAATGCACCTTTAATAAAATTTGTAGTAAGTATAGTGTATTGCCAAATCAGTCTTCTTACGCTCTCTCTACACCATCATCCCCGCGCGGGGATGATGGTGTAGAGAGACGGATTTAGCCTTTTTACTCAACTACAAACTGAGCTTCTTTAAGCGCAGTTTCAGGTACATTAACACCAATCGACTTAGCTGTTTTCAAATTGATCACAAAGTCAACATTTGCAGGTGATTCCACAGGCAGATCTCCAGCAGGTGTTCCTTGTAAAATAGCAATGATCTTTTTACCAGCCAATAAACCCACATCATAATGTTTAAAACCAACTCCGGCTAATGCTCCAGCATCCACGGTTTGGATTTCACTTGCAAAGGTAGGCAAGCGATAATTCTTTGCCATGCCTAATACAGCATCCGTTGCAGAAATAACCGTATTATCCGTAGGCAAAAATAACACATCAACTTTACCAACCAATGATTCCAGTGCAGGAATAACTTCATTGGAATTGGCAGCGGTTGCTTCCATCACAGTTAATGCATGTTTTGCTGCAACTTCTTTTAATTGTTTAACAGTAGAAACAGAATTTGCCTCTGATGCGTTATACACCGCACCAATGGTTTTAACCTGGGGCAATAATGTCTTTAATAATTTTACTTGTTTCTCAACAGAAACAGCATCAGTTGCACCGGTAATACGACCACCTGGTTTCGTTAAATTGGTGACTAATTTTGCGCCGATGGGATCAGTTACAGAGGCAAAAACCACGGGAATTTTGCTATCTCTCGTCGCTGCAACCACACTTTGTGCTGAGGGGGTTGAAATTGCCACAATAACATTAGGTGATAAACCCGCTAATTTTTGGGCAATTTGCATAGAAATTGGTAAATTACCATTGGCATTTTCATAAATGATTTTAACCGTTTTGCCATCCTCATAACCCGCTTCTTTTAAAGCATCTATAATGCCTTGTCGTGATTCATCGAGTGAGGGATGAGCAACCAGTTGGCTGATAGCAACAACAGGAATAGGTTTTGTAGTTTCAGCATGTAAACCAAAGGGTATTAAAAGCGAGCAAACCAGAGTAATGCAAGAGATTAGGTTACGTGTATTTGGTAATTGATTTAATAATTTATGAATTAGTGTACGGGGGCGATTAGACATGATAACCTCGTTGGTAAATTAATAGTGGTTTTATTTAATACAAAATCGTCATTGTGGATCCAACTTACATAGGTGTAGTTGGAGATGGTAAATCGTGCTTGATAGTATTTGTTACTCATAACGTATACTCCGTGTGTGCTAAAATCATGGCGAAAACATCCATCGTAAGCGAGATGCTGTTACGGTGTCAATAAGGAAGCATATATATGTTAGTCGACTCCCACTGTCATTTAAATTTATTGGATCTTTCTGACTTGAAACAGGATATCCCAGGCGTCTTAGCTATTGCAGCGGCTCGTGATGTCACGCATTTCTTATGTGTAAGTGTTACCTTAGCCGATACACCAACCCTAATAAATTATACACGCCAATATAAAAATGTTTTTACATCTGTAGGCTTGCATCCTAATGAGCAGCCAGGTTTTGTGCCTAGCGCCGATGAGTTAGTGCAATTGGCTGCCGATAAAGGTGTAGTGGCAATTGGTGAGACAGGACTAGATTATTATCGCACTGAGGGTGATATTTCCTGGCAACAGCAACGTTTTCGTGAACATATTCGTGCAGCAATTCGCTGTCAAAAGCCCTTAATTATCCATATGCGTGAAGCTGCAGCTGATACACTGCGTATTTTAGCTGAAGAACAAGCTGATAAAATTGGTGGCGTGATGCATTGTTTTACTGAAAATTGGGAGATTGCCAAACAGGCGATAGCCCTTAATTTTGCTATTTCTTTTTCTGGGATTGTTACTTTTAAATCAGCAGCTGCTTTGCAAGAGGTTGCGAAAAATATTCCATTAGATAAAATGTTAGTAGAGACCGATTCACCTTATTTAGCGCCTATTCCTTACCGAGGCAAACAAAATATGCCCGCATATGTGCGTGAAGTGGCACAATTTATAGCTGATTTACGACAGGTTTCTTTTGAAACAATCGCAACAGCCACCACCGATAATTTTTTCCGATTATTTAAACAGGCATCCAAATAAAAAATGCAGGAATATTAATTATGATTAAACCACAACGATTAGAAGCAGGCGATACAGTTGCTCTTGTTACCCCTGCTTTCCAAGCTTTCCCTTGGAAAGTGCGTTTTGCTAAAGAACGTTTAGAGGCGCAAGGATTACAAGTTCATATTCCTTCAACATTAATGAATCGGGATGGTTATTTTGCAGGCACTGTGGAAGAGAAAGTGGCTGAGATACATAATGCTTTTGCTGATCCTGATATTAAAGCCATTATGGCTGTGCGTGGCGGGTTTGGTTGTGCGCGATTATTAAAGTGGTTAGATTATGATTTAATTGCGGCCAATCCAAAAATTATTTTAGGTTATAGTGATATTACGTCTTTATTGTTAGCTATTTATTCAAAAACAGGTTTATGCACCTTTCATGGCCCAACAGCGGGTTACCCATTACCTGATTTTTCCAGTCATTATTTACATGAGGTGTTATTTGAAGGCGAAGCAGTTACCTACGAAAATCCTCATCGCCCTGCGCGCGATGATTTAATTTCAACGGCATTTCGTCCTTATACTATTACACCGGGTGTTACGCGTGGTCGTTTAATGGGCGGTAATTTAACAGTTTTATCATCTTTATTGGGAACACCTTTTTTACCAGAGGAATGGGAAAATGTGATTTTATTTTTAGAAGATATACATGAAGAAAGTTACAGCATAGAAAGAATGTTATGCCACTTGGATTTAGCAGGTGTATTGCCTGCAGTGAAAGGTGTGATTCTCGGATCTTTTAATGATTGCTATCACCGCGCTTTCCAATCTTTGGATGTGGATACCATTCTTGAAAGTAATATCGCCGCTTTAGGCGTGCCTGCTTATAGCAATGCTATGATAGGGCATCAAGAGGAAATCTTTACGCTGCCAATTGGGGCTGAGGTAGAATTAGATGCGACTAAATGTACGTTTAGGTTGTTGGAACCTGCAGTGGTTTGACGAGGGTAGAAAAAAGTTTATAAAATGAGATCTGTATCAACCCCTCTCCCCTTGTGGGAGAGGGAAATGCAAGCGTAGCTTGCGAGGGTGAGGGGGAAGCTACTTAGAAAGAAAAATGATTAAACCTATTTCTATCTACGTAGCCTTCCGCCTCACCCGCCCGCGTAACAGCGCAGTCGACCTCTCCCACAAGGGGAGAGGTGAGCAGAGTATCTCAATTATCAACGCTACAACTCAATCCGAGTTCGCAATCTTTTCCTGCCATTCTCTCGCATTATTGACAATCTCTTTTTCATTTAACGTCAATAATTGTCGGTTTTGCAGTAGATGCTTCCCAGCCACCCAAACATCACTCACTTGGTGACGACCGGTTGCGTAAACCAATTGCGAGAGGGGATTATAAAGTGGTGTACTTTCAACATGGTTAAAATCAATAGCAATAATATCAGCAGCTTTACCCACCTCTAATGAGCCGGTCTTATCGGCAATACCGAGAGCTTTTGCGCCATTGATGGTAGCCATTTGTAATGCAGTTCCTGCATTAACTGCTGTCGCATTTTCATAAACGGCTTTAGCCAAAATCGCACAGGTGCGCATTTCGCTAAACATATCTAAATCATTGTTGCTAGCAGCACCGTCAGTACCCAAAGCGACATTTACCCCAGCGTCTAAAAATTGAGCAATAGGTGAGAAACCAGAAGCAAGTTTTAGATTAGATTCAGGACAAGCAATAACATGAGTGCCAGTATCTTTTATGAGTAAAATTTCCTCGCCAATAATTTGCGTCATATGCACTGCTTGTAGTCGTGGCGATAGAAAATCAATGCCGGCTAAACGGCTAAGAGGGCGTTGGCCATCTTTTACTAATGCTTGCTCTATTTCTTGCGCACTTTCATGGATGTGCATTTGAATTTGGATTCCCCATTCACGCGATAGATCATTAGTGCGCTTTAAGGGAGCATCAGAGACGGTGTAAGGCGCATGGGGAGCTAAGGTCAGGTTGATAAGGGGGTGATGCTCAAACTGGCGAACGAGCTGCTCGCTTTTATAAAAATAATCATCAGGCCCTGTTCCCCAAGCTGTTGGGAAATCAAAGATACAAAGGCCTAGATTGGCGCGAATACCACTTTCGGTTACTACCTCAGCTGCGACCTCGGGGAAAAAATACATATCGTTAAAGCAGGTAATACCGCCACGTAGCATTTCAGCAATCGCATGTCTCGTACCATCTCTGACAAATTGCTCGCTGACAAAGCGTTTCTCAGCAGGCCAAATGTGATGTTCTAACCATTCAATGACTGGCAAATCATCAGCTAAACCACGTAATAGATTCATAGCTGCATGCGCATGGGAGTTGATTAAGCCAGGCATCAGCGCATGCTCTGTAAACTGATGGTGTTGGTGTGGGGCATAACGCCCTAAAGCCTCTTTTGTTGGAAGCAATTCCAAAATTTTACCATCATCGATAGCCACACTATAATGGTCAAAGAAAAGACCTGCTGGTTGCATAGGAATAACCCAACGGGCGCTTAGGAGGGTGTCGATTTTCCTCATTTTTTAATCCCTTCAAATAGAATAGATACTAGTTCGAGTAACGTGGTAGAATATGCAACTATACAGATTTAACGGTACATTTTAAACAGGATTAATCCATTTATGAGCGAGCTAGCCAAAGAAATTCTTACCATTGATATTGAGGATGAGCTCAAGCAGTCTTACCTTGACTATGCGATGAGCGTTATTGTCGGTCGTGCCTTGCCAGATGCGCGTGATGGTTTAAAACCCGTTCACCGCCGTGTGTTATACGCGATGAGTGAATTAGGTAATGATTGGAACAAACCTTATAAGAAATCGGCTCGTGTGGTCGGTGATGTTATCGGTAAATACCATCCCCATGGTGATGGTGCTGTATACGATACAATAGTGCGAATGGCACAACCTTTTTCGTTACGCTATATGCTAGTGGATGGACAAGGTAACTTCGGTTCTGTTGATGGCGATCCACCAGCAGCAATGCGTTATACCGAAGTGCGTATGTCTAAACTTGCACACATGTTAATGGCTGATTTAGAGAAAGATACCGTTGAATACGCCCCTAACTATGATGGTACCGAATTTGCTCCTATCGTACTACCAACCCGTGTTCCTAACTTGCTGGTAAATGGATCATCAGGTATTGCTGTTGGTATGGCGACCAATATTCCGCCACATAATTTAAATGAAATTATCGATGCAACCATCGCATTAATTCATAATCCACATTTAGGTGTTGATGAATTAATTGAACATGTTCCTGGCCCTGATTTTCCAACAGCTGGTATTATTAGTGGTCGTGCGGGAATTATTGAAGCGTATCGCACCGGTCGTGGCCGTATTTATGTGCGTGCACGCACGGCATTTGAAGAAGATGAACACTCCGGTCGCCAATCGATCATCATTCATGAATTACCTTATCAAGTTAATAAAGCCCGTTTAATTGAACGAATTGCAGAGCTGGTTAAAGATAAACAAATTGAAGGTATTGTTGGTCTTCGTGATGAATCCGATAAAGATGGTATGCGTGTTGTCATTGATATTCGTCGTGGTGATTCATCTGATGTTGTATTAAATCATTTATATTCGCAAACTCAATTACAAACGGTATTTGGCATTAATATGGTGGCTCTTGTAGATGGTCGCCCACAAGTATTAAGCCTCAAATCCTTGTTGGAGTCTTTTATTCAACATCGTCGCGAAGTGGTCACACGTCGCACTTTATTTGAATTGAAAAAAGCGCGTGAAAGAGCTCATATTTTAGAAGGCTTGGCGATTGCTCTTGGTAACATTGATGAAATTATTGCTCTGATTAAAAACTCACCTTCGCCACAAGAAGCAAAACAACGATTGTTAGAGAAACAATGGGCTGTTGGTTTCGTGCCCCGTTTACTGGAAAATGTTTCTGCCGATATGACACGTCCGGAAGGTTTGGCGGTTGATTTTGGTATGCAAGGACAAATTTATCGTTTAACTGCAGTACAAGCACAAGCTATTTTAGATTTGCGTTTACATCGCTTGACTGGTTTAGAACAAGATAAAATTGTTGAAGAATATCGAGAGTTATTAAATAAAATCGGTGAGCTATTAGCCATATTAGCCAGTCATGCTCGTTTAATGGAAGTGATTGAAGCAGAATTGCTGGAAATAAAACAACAATTTGGTGATAAACGTCGCACAGAAATTTTAAGCAGTCACCAAGATTTAGATATGGAAGATTTTATTGAAGATGAAACAGTGGTTGTTACCTTATCACGTGAAGGATATGTCAAATATCAACCAATTGATACGTATCAAGCACAACGTCGTGGTGGTCGTGGTAAAGCAGCGACTAATTTAAAAGATGAGGATATTATCGAGCGATTATTAATTGCCAATACGCACGATACGATTTTATGCTTCTCTAATAAAGGCCGTTTGTATTGGTTACGTGTTTTCCAATTGCCATCAGCAAGTCGCGCATCACGTGGACGACCCATTATTAATTTATTACCGTTAGCAGAAGGTGAGTCAATTAAAGCGATGTTACCAGTAAGAGATTACTCGGAAGATAAATACGTGATTATGTCGACCAAAAAAGGGCTAGTGAAAAAGACAGCACTTAGCGCTTATTCAAGACCACGTCCAGGTGGCATTATTGGTTTAGCGTTAAATAATGGTGATGATTTAGTTGCAGTGGATATTACCACGGGCGATCATGAAATCATGTTATTTACTAACGCAGGTAAAGTGATTCGTTTCCACGAATCAGAAGCGCGAGAGGTTGGTAGGACAGCGCGTGGTGTACGTGGTATTCGTCTACAAGAAGGACAAAGCGTTGTATCATTAATTATTGCCAAAACAACGGGTGCTATTTTAACAGCTACTCAAAATGGTTTTGGTAAGCGAACACAAATGGATGAATACCGTTGCCAAGGTCGTGGTGGTCAAGGTGTTATTTCTATTCAAGTGAACACGCGTAATGGTGAAGTTATTGGTGCGGTCCATGTTGAGGATAATGACGAAATTATGCTAATTAGCAACAAGGGTACTTTAGTTCGTACCCGCGTGAATGAAGTTTCCGTTGTTGGACGTGGTGCACAAGGCGTGCGCTTAATTAATCTTGTAGAAGGTGAAATGTTGGTTGGCTTGGAGCGCGTATGTGAGTTAAACGCGGTCAGTGGTGATGAGGAAGTCATTGAGACAGAACAAGGAGAGTGAACTTAAATGAGTAGAACCTATAATTTCAGCGCTGGCCCATCGATGATGCCACTTGCTGTATTAAAACGAGCGCAACAAGAGCTCTTAGATTGGAATGATGGCATGTCAGTGATGGAAGTCAGTCATCGTAGCAACGCTTTTTTAGCATTAATTGCAGGTTGTGAGGAAAAATTACGTTTATTACTTCATATTCCTGCAAATTATAAAGTATTATTTTTACCTGGTGGTGCTACGTTGCAATTTGCCGGCATTCCGTTAAATTTGCTAGGTGATAAAAAGCACGTTGATTATATTGATACTGGCGTTTGGTCACAAAAAGCCATTGGCGAAGCAAAGCATTATGCTACGGTAAATGTTGCTGCTAGCGCAAAAGACAGTAATTACACGTCGGTGCCAGAGTTTGAGGAGTGGCAATTATCCAAGGATGCTGCTTATGTTCATATTACACCCAATGAAACCATTCAAGGCGTTGAATACCAAGGATTTCCAACAGGTATTGAAAATCTAGTCGCTGATATGTCTTCTACTTTTTTATCGCGCCCTGTTGATGTTGCAAAATTTGGTTTACTTTACGCTGGTGCTCAAAAAAATATGGGTCCTGCTGGTATAGCAGTTGTGATTGTAAGAGATGATTTATTAAATAAAGCCTCGCCTTTAACACCGGTTATTACGAATTATACCGTGCAAGCGCAAGAACATTCACTCTACAACACGCCACCAACGTTTAATTGGTATATGTTGAATTTAGTATTGGAGTGGTTAGTAGAACAAGGTGGATTAGTCTCCATGGCAGCGATTAACCAACGTAAAGCAACTGAACTATACAATGCAATAGACGGTTCTTCTTTTTATAAAAATCCAGTCGTAAAAAAATACCGTTCTTGGATGAATATTCCTTTTACATTAGCGCAAGAAAATTTAGATAGCTTATTTTTAACCGAAGCTGAAAAAGTGGGGTTAATGAATTTAAAAGGCCATCGTATTGTAGGCGGTATGCGAGCTAGCATTTATAATGCCATGCCAGAAGAAGGTGTTCGTACCTTAATTGCCTTTATGCAAGATTTTGAAAGACGTCATGGGTAGAAAATGTGGCAATTGATTCATTATTGGGGCACACCTAAACACTTTTTTCAGTTAGCAGGGAAATTATTACCTTTTGTGACTGTGGTGACAGTATTGTTACTTGGTTATGGATTAATTGCAGGGTTACTTTTTGCACCAGCAGATTATCAACAAGGCAATGCTTTTCGTATTATCTATGTGCATGTGCCTAGCGCCTCTTTATCACTTTTTGCTTATACCTTTATGGCAGTGAATGCTGCCATCGGTTTAATTTGGCGAATCAAACTTGCCTATATTGCTGCTAAAAGCGCTGCTATTATTGGTGCTTCGTTTACCTTAATTGCCTTAATTACTGGTGCATTATGGGGTAAGCCTATGTGGGGAGCCTGGTGGGTTTGGGATGCGCGATTAACGGCTGAGTTAGTATTATTATTTTTATATTTAGGTTACATTGCCTTGCAAAATGCCATACCTGATGCTGTAAAAGCGGATAAAGCCGCTGGGTTATTAGCGTTAGTTGGGGTGGTGAATATCCCTATTATTCATTACTCTGTCGTGTGGTGGAATACCTTGCATCAAGGTGCTACTATCACGCGATTTGGTCAGCCAACCATTGATGCAAGTATGAGTTACCCGTTATTTGCGATGATGTTGGGTGCAGTAGGATTATTTATTGTTGTTTTATTAATCCGCATGCGTAGCGAAATATTACGTCGCGAAAAACGTTCACAATGGGTTAATGAGGTCATAGTACATGGCGTTTATTAGTTGGCAAGCCTTTTGGGCTATGGGTGGTTATGCGGAATATGTATGGCCGTCGTTTATTATAGCGGTTGTGGTGATGGGGATTAATATCATTGCAACACGAAGAGAATACAAACGTAGTGTTGCTGAAGCCAAGCGACATCACAGTTTGAAAGGTGGGATGTAACAAAATGACCTTAGTGCAAAAAAAACGTTTACTGTGGATATCCCTAATAACTGCTATTGCGGCTATAATTATTTCTTTAGTCTTATTTGCGCTATCCCAAAACATTAATTTATTTTACTCACCCTCTGAAGTTGCTGTGGGGAATGCGCCAAAGCAACATATGATTCGTGTAGGGGGTATGGTAGAAAAAGGAAGTATGCAACGAGCGAAAGATGGGTTAGCAGTGAGTTTTGTGCTAACCGATTTCCAACATCAATTAACGGTTCATTATACAGGCATTTTGCCTGATTTATTTCGTGAAGGGCAGGGGATAGTGGCACAAGGGATGTTAGATAATAACCAACAGTTCCAAGCAAGCGAAGTACTTGCCAAGCATGATGAAAATTACATGCCACCTGAGGTGGCGCAGGCATTAGCAAAGGTGAAAAACAATGACAAACAATAGCAAGCAGCAAAAAAAACGTGTGGCGGTATTGTATGGCGGCAAAAATACAGAACATGACGTATCTTTAAATTCTGCGCGTAATGTCATTAAAAATCTTGATCGCGAACTATTTGATATATTAGCGATTAAAATTAATCATGATGGCGTATGGACATGGGGGGATGAATCCCTGCAATTAACTCAACAAAAACCAGCGCCTGCTATTGAACAGCAACCAGAGGCTCATTGCACAAAACCTTACTTAATTAAACATGAAGCAAAACGCCATGATATCGCTCTATCACCAGAAGCGATTGATGTAGCATTTCCCGTATTTCATGGGGCTTTTGGTGAAGATGGTTGTATGCAAGGTTTATTGGAATTAGTAGGTATTCCGTATGTGGGAGCAGGGGTATTGGCCTCTGCAGTGGGTATGGATAAATACGTTGCTAAACAATTAGTGCAAGCGGCCGGTATTTCAGTTGCTCCTTTTATGTGCGTAAAACCTTATGAATGGCCTGCACGCAAAGCAAATATATTAAAATTAATTGATGAGAATATTGGTTATCCTTTATTTGTAAAATCTATTAATACCGGTTCTAGCGTTGGTATTACCAAAGTAAAAACACCTGATGAAATGGACGCTGCTTTAAAGGAAGCCTTTAAATATGATAGTAAAGCCATCATTGAAAAAGCGGTGAATGCGCGCGAAATTGAAATCTCCGTGTTAGAAAATAATAATTATGGCGAGCCGGCGCTAGTCAGCTTACCTGGTGAAATTGTACCAAAGCTCGAATTTTTTAACTATGCCGCAAAATATCATGATCCCGATGGGGCGGAATTTATTTTACCTGTTGAATTGCCAGCACAACAATTACAAGAAGTACAAACTTTAGCGCGATCTATCTTTGAAGTTTTAGGGTGCGAAGGGATGGCGCGGGTTGATTTCTTTTTAGATAAAGACACCAATACGTTTTATTTTAATGAAGTAAATACCCTACCTGGTTTCACTTCAATGAGCGTTTATCCTAAATTATGGGAAGTATCTGGATTAGCTTACCCTGAATTAATTACACATTTACTACAGCTTGCTATTGCACGTCATCAACGGCAATTAGTAATACGACGAGAGGTTAGTAACGAAATATGAGTATCTGTACACGATTTGCTCCAAGTCCTACAGGCGACTTACACATTGGTGGTGTGCGCACAGCTTTATTTTCGTGGTTGTTTGCACGGCATCACCATGGCCAATTTATTTTACGTATAGAAGACACAGACTTAGAGCGTTCAACACAAGCTTCAGTAGATGCGATTTTACAAGGCATGGAGTGGCTCGGTTTAGGTTACGATCAGGGTCCTTATTATCAAACGCAACGTTTTGATCGTTATGCAGAAGTTATTAAACAATTACTCGACAGTGGTCATGCGTATCGTTGTTACTGTACTAAAGAGCGGCTAGAAGAGTTACGTACCGATCAAATGTTAGCCAAACAAAAACCGCGATATGATGGTCATTGTCGTAATAATGTGCCTGCTGATACTAATTCACCTTCCGTTATCCGCTTTAAAAACCCAACAACAGGGGCTGTGGTTATTGATGATTTAGTTCACGGTATGATTACAGTGGCAAACAGTGAGCTTGATGATCTTATTTTAGCGCGTCAAGATGGCACGCCTACTTATAATTTTACCGTGGTGGTTGATGATTGGGATATGGCGATTACCCATGTTATTCGTGGTGATGATCATATTAATAACACACCAAGACAAATTAATTTATTTAACGCATTAGGGATAACACCACCGCAATACGCGCATATTCCTATGATTTTAGGCGCTGATGGTAAAAGGCTCTCTAAACGCCATGGTGCAACTAATATTATGCAATATCGTGCTGAAGGTTATTTGCCAGAAGCGATACTCAATTATTTAGTGCGTTTAGGCTGGTCGCATGGCGATCAAGAAATATTTTCTAAAGAAGAGATGTGTGAATTATTTGATCTGAGCGCGGTGAATAAAGCACCGGCTGCAATGAATCCTGAAAAATTATTATGGATTAATCAACATTATTTAAAAACCTGTGATCCACAATATATTGCCGATCAATTGCGCGGCTATTTGGAACAAGTACCTGGGGTAAAATTAAATAACGAAATCAATTTGATCGATGTAGTAGTAGCGCAGCGTGAACGAGTAAAAACATTGGTTGAAATGGCAGAAAAAAGCGCATTCTTCTTCAGAGAGCATATTAGTGTCGATGATCAGTTATGGGCTAAAAATGTTACTCCTGATATTTTGCCTGCTCTCCAAAAGCTGTGCCAACAATTATCTACATTACAAAATTGGCAGGCCCCAGAGCTTCATTCAATCATTAATCAAGTGGCTGAGCAACATGCTATTAAACTAGGCAAATTAGCCCAGCCGCTTCGTATTGCGCTTACCGGTGGAACAGTTTCGCCACCTATTGATTTGAGCTTACAAATTTTAGGTAAAGAAAAGTCACTGCAAAGGTTGCAAATTATTACCTAGCTTTAGCCAATAAATAAGGGCTCCTCAATCCCTCTCCCCTTGTGGGAGAGGGAAATGCAAGCTCAGCTTGCGAGAGTGAGGGGAGAGGCTACGAAGAAAAAATGGTATTTTATCTTATTTATCTATCGCCAATTAGCTTTACTTTGCGTTGCACTTCGCCTGTATATAATTGACGAGGACGACTAATACGATGGCTTGGTGCGCTGATCATTTCATTCCAATGGGCTATCCAGCCAACCGTACGAGCGAGTGCGAATATAACAGTAAACATATCAGTAGGAATACCAATAGCCCTTAAAATAATGCCGGAGTAAAAATCAACATTAGGATATAATTTCTTCGAAATAAAATATTCATCTTGTAGCGCAATTTCTTCTAATTTTAAAGCGATTTTAAATAGAGGATCATCATGACAGCCTAAAGCTTCTAATACTTCATGGCATGTTTTGCGCATTACTGTTGCACGTGGATCAAAGCTCTTATAAACACGATGTCCAAATCCCATTAAACGGAAGGAATCATCTTTATCTTTAGCGCGTTCAATATAATGATTAATATTATCAGCGTCTTTAATTTCTTCTAACATGCTGATAACAGCTTCATTTGCACCACCATGTGCTGGGCCCCACAGTGCTGCAATACCTGATGCAATACAAGCAAATGGGTTAGCACCTGACGAGCCGGCTAATCGTACAGTAGATGTTGAGGCATTTTGCTCGTGATCAGCATGAAGAATAAATATTTTATCCATTGCTCTTGCAATAACGGGATTTAATTGATATTCCTCACAAGGTACAGCAAACATCATATGTAAAAAGTTTTCAGCGTAAGTAAGATGATTTAATGGATGCATAAAAGGTTGGCCAATCGAGTGTTTATAACACATTGCAGCCAATGTAGGCATTTTAGCAATTAATCGATAAGCCGCAATTTCACGATGTTGTGGATCAGTAATATCAAGTGAATCATGATAAAACGCAGATAATGCGCCGACTACACCAACCATAACAGCCATAGGATGAGCATCACGTGGGAAACCACTGAAAAAACGATATAGTAGTTGATGCACCATGGTGTGATGCGTGATTTTATAAACAAAACTATTTTTTTGTGCTGCAGTTGGCAGATCACCGTAAAGAAGGAGATAACACACTTCCATATAATCTGATTTTTCTGCTAATTCTTCGATGGGATAACCACGATGTAGCAATTGGCCTTTATCACCATCAATAAAGGTAATAGCGGATTCACACGCTGCTGTGGAAATAAAGCCAGGGTCATAGGTAAAATACCCTGCTTGGCTTAATGGCTCAACACCAATGACTTCAGGGCCTAAGGTGCCAGGATAAACAGGCAGCTCGATTGTTTGGTTGTTAATGGTAAGTTGTGCCGTTTTATTAGCCACAGTGGTCTCCTGTTAATTTAATATGCCTCATATTGCTGAGGAGGATAATGGTGATCGACAATATAAAAACTTGTCATAGGAATGTCAAATTCCAATCTATTTTAGCATTTATTGCGCAGCGCAGCAAATAGCTACTAATGCGCAGGGATAAGGGATTCATTTATTTAGGAATTCACTAGTGAGAACTTGAGAAAGTTACATGTTTTTTTGAGCTATGGCTCGTATTTCCAGGTTTATTATCTAAAATAGTTTTCATTTTATCTTCAGCTATCTGCTGCCAGGCAGTTTCACTAGATGTGAAAGTGTGCATATCGCTTAAAAGAGAAGCATCTCGTGAGTAGTTAGTAGCAAGTTCAAAGCAGGTTTGATTTCCATTGTTTTTTATATTCGTTCGCGCATTATATGCAAATAATAAAAGAAATGGATTAAAGCCTAGTTGACCTTCCGAGGAGGTTGCAAGAATATGGAGTGGAGTGTCACCTTTATGATTTTGTCCATTAGCATTTACGTTGCTCAGTAATTTCACAAAAATATAAGCAATCGGTGCGCTCACTGAAAACGCTTTGTTCCAAGTAATTAACCCAGGCCCTTTATCACAAGCAACCTTACATAGCGAACATAAGAGGTGTAGAGGGGTATTTCTCTCATTATTTTGTTTATCACAAGCGCTTTTTTCGTTATCGAGGTGTTTACTAATTGCATCTGCTATTAGCCATAACTTACTGTTGGCTAATTCAAAATCAGATTTTAGAGGATTCCTATTACTACTAAATAGATTGTTGGTAATTTGTTCAGCCATATTTACTAATTCATGTAGGTATAAAAAATTAGGCTGATCTTGCTTGTTAGCTAGGAACTTCAGCGTTACCGCGAACTTATCCCGCTCTTGATTTCTAAAAGGATAGAAGCACCTCAACATAATATTCTGCCTATATTTTATGCTCGCGTAAGAGTTTTATCATCACATAAATCATAATATTACGCAATTTCTTCTTCGCTTGGTTTTTATCTCTGAGTTGATTTTTTCTTTCAATTTTTCTTCGACAATTTTTATGAAGCTTGCTGCTTCGGTTTCATCATAGCGGCTATTGCCTTGGTATATTTCTAATTTGTTACCAGTGGAGTTAAGCCGGTTAGCTGGCAAACCAAGCAGAGTATCTAGTCCTGCAATATCGCTACTTTCACAAGTTGCATGAGCCTCCCCAACAATCACGATATATTGATCGCTCAAATTCATTGCTTTAATAATTTGGTAGGCATATTGATTAAATAACAGGATACGCAATTTTTTTGCCTCGCTTGCAGGGATGCCAAGCGATCTTTGTAGCGCCGCTGTACTTAAAAGCTCATTATCAAGAGCAACAATCTTTTTGTTGCCGACTTTACACTCTATAAGTAGACTACTTAGCGGTGAGTCAGATAATGGAGTTTGTTCGGCGGAAAATCCCTGAGCAAATTTATTTTTAAATGCATAAGGTATTAAAAAATCCATTTTTGCCGATGGAGTTAATTGTTCGAATTTTTTCATATCAACACTTAGATCATTTATATGATCTAACAACTCCTGTTCATTATTAAAATAAAAAATTTCTAAAAAAAGCTTTTGATGTATAAGTTCACCGGTTGTTAATTGCTGACTCACAAATGTGCGAGTACGGTGATCACTATGCGCCTCTGCTATTAAAAGATTTTGCGAAGTTGGGGAGGAACTTGAGGAGGGACTGGGTAGTTGATAGGGGCTAGTTAATGGCTCATGCCATTCCTTCCTTTGTTGTAGCAAATAATTGATCAGCGTTAGTCTATACTGAATAAGCTCAGGAGTTTCTTCATAGTTACTACGGTCTCTAGCCACCGATATAGCATTATATAATTGAGGGAAAAATATCTTTAATATAATTGGGGTCATTTTAAAACAGTATACTTCGTTTGTGTCAGTAGGATTTTCTACTATTTGAGAAAGCTCAGGTAATGATGTCCTTTTAAGTACGTCTGATACAGATTTAATGTTATTTTTATCAAACTCAACCTTTAGCTCTTGGCATAGTGTTGACAAAACATCTCCTTTGTCACTGATGTTATTTTCGAGGCTGGCTGACTCAACAGTGAACTTGGTAATGTTATGATATTCGCTGAGTGCTGTGGCGTTAGTAAGATCGAAATCCTGTGGCATTAAATCAGATAATTCGACGTTTTGAGCATGTTGAGTGGTATTACTTGTACGTGATAACCAGCGAAACCTACGAAATAGCATCATTTTTGTTAACTCTTCATATTGCCGAAAAAAATCACAGCCACCAACTTAGTTATTAAATTAACACTATATGGTGCCTAATAGCAAGTCCCTCTAACATTACAGGCATGGTTAGCAGAATTTGAGGCCAGTTGCGAGAAAATGGTACTCTGTAGATAGCTTGCAAAGGGTGGGGGGAAGAGTCTAGAAAGAGAATAACTCGACGTTATCGAGAAAGAGAATAGCCATTGCTCCATAAAGAAAGAGAATACCCATCAAGCCCTCGCCTCATCAACATAATCTTGCGGGGGATTAGCCGCCGCGTTATACTCCTCCCTGTTCTATGGAGTGTTTTTGCGCTGCAAAAGCTTACTGGTTACTGGGGAGAAATTTCTAACCGTGAATAAAAAAAGGCCTGTGAATCTGAATTTGATGACCATCCACTTTCAGATTACTGCAATAGTATCTATCTTACACCGCTTATCCGGTGTATTACTCTTTTTGGTCATTCCCGTTTTACTTTGGTTGTTCCAAGCATCATTACGCTCAGCCTATGATTTTCATCAAGTCAGTGCGTTATTGACTACTCCTTTGGCAAAATGCATTTTATTGATCGTTTTAGCCAGTCTTTTTTACCACTTATTTGCAGGGATCCGTCATTTAGTGATGGATGCTGGTTTTGGTGATAGCCTACAGCACGGTAGATTAGGCGCTAAGATCGTACTGGGGATATCAGCTGTTATGACGATCATTATAGGAGCTTGGTTATGGTAAACAATGCAACCAGCTTAGGACGTAGTGGATTACAAGATTGGCTTATCCAACGCGTTTCATCCATCATTATCGCAGCGTATGTTTTATGTATCACCGGAATTTTTATTCGGCATCATGGCGAGCTTAATTTTGGCACGTGGCAAATGATTTTTGCTAATCCCGCCATGCAAATTTTTACGTTGTTCTTTTTAATTGGCCTTATTGCACATGCTTGGGTTGGTATTTGGACGGTGACAACCGATTATCTGAAAAATACTGCCGTGCGCGTTTCAGTACAGGTTTTAGTTATTATTGCTCTATTAGCTTGTGGCTTTTGGGGCGTTCAAATTTTGTGGGGTGGTTAGTTCCATGGCAATTCCAGAACAATCGTTTGATGCTATCGTTATTGGTGGCGGCGGTGCCGGTTTACGGGCATCTTATCAATTAGCCAGCGAAGGTTACAATGTAGCCGTTGTTTCTAAACTTTTTCCAACACGCTCTCATACCGTTTCTGCACAAGGTGGCATTAACGCGGCCTTAGCAAATGATGATGAAGACAGTTGGCATTGGCATATGTTTGATACCGTTAAGGGATCAGATTATTTAGGTGATCAAGATTGCATCGAATATATGTGTCATGAAGCACCCAACGTTGTGTATGAATTAGAACATATGGGGATGCCATTTTCTCGTATTGATTCTGGGAAAATTTATCAACGTCGCTTTGGTGGACAATCGAAAAATTTTGGTGGTGAGCAAGCTGCTCGCACTTGCGCCGTAGCAGATAGAACAGGCCACGCTTTACTACATACTCTTTATCAACAAAATATCCGTGCTAAAACCACGTTTTATAATGAATGGTTTGCTGTTGATTTAGTGCGTGCTAAAGAAGGTGGTATCGCCGGTGTTATTGCTTTATGTATCGAAACCGGTGAAGTGGTTTTCCTACGTACACGCGCAGTGATTTTAGCAACCGGTGGTGCTGGGCGTATTTATCAATCGACAACCAATGCTTACAGTAATACAGGCGATGGTTTGGGTATGGTGGTACGTGCAGGCTATCCATTGCAAGACATGGAAATGTGGCAATTTCATCCTACCGGCATTGCTGGCGCGGGTGTGCTCGTTACTGAAGGTTGTCGTGGTGAAGGTGGCTTTTTGGTGAATAAAGATGGTGAGCGTTTTATGGAACGTTATGCACCTAATGCAAAAGATTTAGCATCACGCGATGTGGTATCGCGTTCTATGGCTATTGAAATTCGTGAAGGTCGTGGTTGTGGACCTCAGGGTGAATATGTTTATTTAAAATTAGAACATTTAGGCGAAGAATTAATTAATAAACGTTTGCCAGGTATTCGTGAATTAGCAATTACCTTTGCCCATGTTGATCCGGTAAAAGCGCCTATCCCTGTAGTACCAACCTGTCATTATATGATGGGCGGTATTCCAACTAATGTGCACGGTGAAGCAGTCCGCGTTGATGAACAAGGTAATTCACATATCATTAAAGGATTATATGCCATTGGTGAGTGTGCTTGTGTTTCAGTACATGGTGCTAATCGTTTAGGTGGAAATTCCTTGCTGGATTTAGTGGTATTTGGTCGTGCGGCAGGATTACATGTCGGTGAACAATTACGTAAAGAAGAGCTTGATTTTTTACATGTAGAAAAAGAACAAATTGATGCTGCATTAGCGCGTTTAAATCGTTGGAATTCAACGGAACAAGGTGAGTCCGTAGCAACTATTCGCAAAGAATTGCAAAAAGTAATGCAAAATGATTTTGGTGTGTTTCGTACTGAACAATATATGGAAGAAGGCACCAAAAAATTACTCGATATTTATGAGCGTTTACAACATGCGGCATTAACTGACACCAGTCAAACATTTAATACTGCACGTATTGAGGCATTAGAGTTAGATAATTTAATGGCTGTTGCATTAGCTACAGCATTTTCAGCGTTAGCGCGTAAGGAAAGTCGTGGTGCGCATGCACGTCAAGATTATCCAGAACGTGATGATGCGAACTGGTTAAAACACAGTGTTTATCATCCATCACATACGATTAGCTACCGCGCCGTTAATATGAAACCATTGCATGTCGATGCATTTCCACCGAAAGCGCGTACGTACTAAAGGGATAAAAAATGACAGTAGAATTTTCTATTTATCGATACAACCCAGCAACAGATGCTAAGCCTTATATGCAGGATTTTAAATTATCCTTAGATGGCCATAGCGATATGATGCTGTTAGCCGCATTAGTTCTATTAAAGGAACAAGATCCCTCATTATCATTTAGGCGCTCTTGTGGTGAGGGCGTTTGTGGATCAGATGGTATGAATATTAATGGCAAAAATGGTTTGGCTTGTATTATTCCCATCTCATCATTAAAGCAACCGATTGTGGTTCGTCCATTACCCGGCTTGCCAGTTATCCGCGATTTAGTGGTGGATATGAGTCAATTTTACAAGCAGTATGAAAAAGTAAAACCGTATTTGCAAAATAGCTCACCTGTGCCTGCCACAGAACGCTTACAATCACCAGAAGATCGCGCCAAATTAGATGGATTATATGAATGTATTTTATGCGCTTGTTGCTCAACAGCTTGCCCATCATTTTGGTGGAATCCCGATAAATTTATTGGCCCAGCAGGATTATTACAAGCACAACGCTTTTTAGCAGATAGTCGAGATGATGCAAAACAAGAGCGATTAGCTGCATTTGATGATGCATTTAGTGTTTTCCGCTGTCGTGAAATCATGAGCTGCGCTCATGTTTGTCCGAAAGGCTTAAATCCAACCAAGGCAATTAATGAAATTAAATTGGAATTATTAAAAGAGGGGAGTTAAGGGGTTTTTTATGTCTAAAGATATCGAGATGTTACGTAATACAGCCTATTTGGGCGGTGATAGTGGTGCTTATTTAGATGCACTTTATGAATCCTATTTAGTTGACCCAAATAGTGTAGATAAAGAATGGCGCGACTATTTTGATAGTTTGCCACGCTTAAATGGTTCTGCTAAGGAAATTCCTCATTCTCCAGTGCAAAATGCTTTTTTAGAATTAGCAAAAAATGGTATTCAAGCACCTGCCCGTGCAGCTTCGATTAGTCCTTCGCATGAAAAAAAGCAAATGGAAGTTTTACATTTAGTGGATGCTTATCGTCAGACAGGGCATAAATGCGCTAATTTAGATCCATTACAACTTGCTCTTCCACGTGATGCCGCAGAATTATCTCCTGGTTATCATGGGTTAACATCATCTGATGATGACACTATATTTGAAATTGATTACGCCAATAGCACATTGCGCCTACCATTAAAGGATATTATTAAATTATTATCCAGCACCTATTGTGGTTCCATTGGTGTGGAATTTATGTATATTTCTTCGATAGAAGAGCGTCGCTGGTTAATAGAGCGTATTGAAAGTGTGAAAGGAAGACCACAATATTCTTCTAAAACGCAGCGTCGGGTATTAGAGCGATTAACTGCTGCTGAAGGATTAGAGCGTTATTTACATAATAAATATGTTGGTCAAAAGCGATTTTCCCTAGAAGGTGGTGATAGCTTAATTCCCATGATGGATGAGCTAATACAACGTTCTGGTGCGCAAGGAACCAAAGATATCATGATTGGTATGGCGCATCGTGGTCGTTTAAATATGTTGGTCAATATTTTAGGAAAAGTGCCAAGCGATCTATTTGCCGAATTTGAAGGTAAAAAGAAATATGATGAACTTGCCTCTGGGGATGTAAAATACCACCAAGGATTTTCATCGGATGTGAAAACAGCCGGTGGTGTTATGCACCTTGCCTTAGCATTTAATCCCTCTCATTTGGAAATTGTATCTCCCGTAGTAGTAGGCTCGGTGCGTGCACGTCAAGATTTATATAAAGATAAATCCCACGATGAAGTGTTATCCATTTTAATTCATGGTGATGCGGCATTTGCAGGACAAGGCGTGGTGATGGAAACATTTAACATGTCACAGGCGCGTGGTTATAAAGTGGGTGGCTCTATACATCTTGTGATTAATAACCAAGTCGGTTTTACCACCAGCAATCCACAGGATGCGCGTTCTACACCATATTGTACTGATATTGCAAAAATGGTAGAAGCGCCAGTATTCCATGTCAATGGCGATGATGTTGAAGCCACTTTATTTGTGATGCAATTAGCACTCGATTATCGTATGGCATTTCATAAAGATGTTGTTATTGATTTAGTCTGTTACCGTCGTCATGGTCATAACGAAGCAGATGAACCCTCTGCAACACAACCTGTTATGTATAAATTAATTCGTCAACATTTAACACCTCGCGCGATTTATGCTGAACAATTAATTGCCAAAGGTGTGATTACGAAAGAAGAAGATGATGCTTTAGTGGCCAAATATCGCGACACGATGGATGCTGGTAGTATCGTTGCATTAGATTTAGCTAAAGCACGAGAAGATAAAGGCACACAATGGAAAACCTACAAAGACAATAAATGGACTGTACGTTACAACAATAAAGTTCCAATGGATAAATTAATTGGACTAGCAAGAGAATTAACGCATGTTCCTACTGGTTTTGAGTTACAACCACAAGTCGCTAAAATCATGCATGATCGTGAAAAAATGACGGCTGGTGAATTACCAGTAGATTGGGGTTATGCGGAAAATTTAGCCTACGCCACTTTAGTTGATGAAGGTTTCCCTATCCGTATTTCGGGTCAAGATTGTGGTCGTGGTACCTTTGCGCATCGTCATGCAGTTTTATATGAACAAGGTACCAATGAGGCGTATATTCCTTTACGTCATGTTAAACCTAACCAACCTGAATTTGAGGTAATTGATTCTTTATTATCCGAAGAAGCCGTGTTAGGTTTTGAATATGGATATGCGACAACTGATCCAGAACATTTAGTGATTTGGGAAGCGCAATTTGGCGATTTTGCTAATGGCGCTCAGGTGGTTATTGATCAATTTATTAGCTCAGGTGAACAAAAATGGGGTCGTTTAAACGGGCTTGTCATGTTATTACCGCATGGTTATGAAGGAATGGGACCAGAACATTCTTCTGCGCGTTTAGAGCGATATTTACAATTATGTGCGGAACATAATATTCAAGTGTGTGTGCCAAGTACACCAGCGCAAGCGTATCATATGTTACGACGACAAATGTTACGTCCTTATCGTAAACCGTTAATTGTTATGACACCAAAAAGTTTATTGCGTCATCGTTTAGCAGTATCAACATTGGATGAATTAGCTAATGGTCGCTTTAATACTGTCATTGGTGAAATCGATAAAATTGCTGCAGAAAAAGTGCGTAAAGTCGTACTTTGCAGTGGTAAAGTTTATTATGAATTATTAACGCAACGACGTGAGAAGAAAATAGAAGATATTGCTATTGTTCGTATTGAGCAATTATATCCATTCCCACGTGTTAGCTTAAGAGAAATATTAAGCACTTATGTTAATGCAAAAGAAATTGTTTGGTGCCAAGAAGAACCTAAAAATCAAGGCGCTTGGTATTGCTCTCAACATCATATGCACGCTTGTTTAACGCCAGGACAAACCCTGTCATTTGCTGGACGTCCCGCTTCAGCATCGCCTGCAGCAGGATATGCATCATTGCATAATAAACAGCAAAGCGCGTTGATTGAAGAAGCATTGAGTTAATTGGCGCTCATCGTTGTCCCCGTGAAAACGGGGATCCATCGGATAATAAATATCGCATGGATTCCCGCTTTCGCGGGAACGACGATGTAGGCGTTTGAAGAAACATTAAGTTAATTTATTTTTTATTTAAAAATTAAAGGAAAAAAAATGGTTACACAAGTAAAAGTCCCCATGCTACCTGAATCTGTAGCCGACGCAACCGTATCAACATGGCACAAAAAAGTGGGTGATCATGTTAATCGTGATGAAAACTTAGTAGATATTGAAACCGATAAAGTCATGTTAGAAGTTCCTGCGCCAGTTAGTGGTGTATTAAAAGAAATTTTGCATCCAACAGGAGCTACCGTGGGCGCTGCAGATGTTATTGCGGTTATTGATGTGGCTAATGAAAGCGCGGCAGCAAAAGCGCCAGCTGAAAAACCATCAGCTGTTAAAGAAGAAAAACCAGCTGCTATAACAAAAGAAACTAAATCCGCTGCTGCTACAAAAGAAACCTTAAGCCCATCAGCACGACGTGCAGTAGGTGAGCTTGGTGTTGATGCAAACAATATTACGGGTAGTGGAAAAGACGGGCGCATTACGAAACAAGATGTTGTATCGCAAACAAAAGCACCAGCTGCTCCTGCTGTTAATTTAATTCAAACAATGGGTGATCGTGCTGAACAACGCGTACCGATGACACGTTTACGGAAAAAAATTGCCGAACGTTTATTAGCATCACAACAATCTGCTGCTATTTTAACAACATTTAACGAAGTGAATTTAAAAGCGGTTTCTGATATTCGTAAACAATATCAAGAAAAATTTGTTGAAGCGCATGGCATTAAATTAGGGTTTATGTCATTTTTCGTTAAAGCCGCTGTTGAGGCGTTAAAACGTTTTCCTGTTGTAAATGCGAGTATCGATGGTGATGATATTGTTTATCACGGTTATTTTGATATTGGTGTTGCGGTATCAAGTGATCGTGGTTTAGTCGTTCCCATTTTACGTAATGTCGATCAATTAAATTTAGCCGGTATTGAAAAAGCGATTGCAGAACTTAGCACTAAAGCACGTAATAATCAATTAACCGTAGAAGATATGACTGGCGGTACTTTCACTATTTCTAACGGCGGTACCTTTGGTTCTTTAATGTCAACACCGATATTAAATCCACCACAAAGTGCGATCTTAGGGATGCATAAAATCGAAGACAGGCCCGTTGTGGTTGATGGTCAAATTGTAATTCGTCCGATGATGTATTTAGCAATGTCGTATGATCATCGTATTATTGATGGTAGAGAGTCAGTGACATTCTTACGTACGATTAAGGAATTATTAGAAGAGCCAGCTAGATTATTGTTGGATATATAATTCTGAACAGGGCGAGCAACCGCTCGCCCCTAACACGGTGCAGTACAAAGTGTTGGTCTCACGGAAGTAGGGAATGTGGCTGGGAAACGCCACAAGAAAATCAGATAATATTTCTATATACCTCAAATAAGTCATCATTACCTTTAGATGATGCCTGTCCGCATTTTTTATAATAACTTTCTTTTAAAATAGGGTTTTGTTGATATATTTTATTGGCTTGCAAAGTAATTTTTATTAATACAAAATAGACCACATTTGGAATGTGGAGATAGATAATAGTGGTACAACCAGTAGTAATTTTTAATTGGAACGCATTGGTTGATTCAGCACAGTTAACCCCTAACCTAAGAAAATGGCTGACCTTAAATTGGCCAACGCTTTTTAACCAGCAATATGCCCAATTACGTTTAGAGTTAGAGTACTACTGCAAAAAAAAATATGGTATTGATAATATTTTTGCTTATAGCCAAATGTGTGCGTCCCCTCAAATAAATTGGCGACAAGCTAAAAATAGTTGTACTTTGGGTAATCTATCGGGGGAAGTGTTAATTGCTTTTTCTGCCTTAGCTTCTTTGGAATTTTGGGAAAACGTCCCCGCGGATTTGCATTATTTTCATTGGATATTTCAGCCAAAAATTCCATTATCTCATCCTAATAATTTGAAAAATCTTCTTGAAAATTTAATAGCTCAGGGTGTTTTAGTGTGTATCCTGGCAGAAAGTGAGTTTCAAGGGGTAGTCAATGGCCAGTATCACGGGTTTATTACTGCTGCTTTACGTAATATAGGATTAAATCAGGATTCTATACAGAAAATGGTAATTGCTTCCTCATCACTGGCTCATACAACAGATGAGAGCCACAGAGCATTTAAATTTTTACAGCATGTAGCTGCAGTTGTGGACTCTATTGTTGAAGTAAATCGACATATCCCTTTTTGCGCAGAAAATTTTATTTACACAAGTAATGATGAATGGGAAGTGGCCGAATTACATAAAAGAAAATTTCGTTTCGTATATCGTAATCCAAACTATCCGCAAGTAGTTGATTATTTGAATAAGGTTGCTTTAGAGGTTAGGTCTATGCTGCATGGGACAAGCACTATACCAGTGCCAATGACGTTTTATCCCGAACCATGCCCAGTGGAACCCGATCCGATAAATACAATATCGCATTTAGCTTCCTTTTCTCCCTCAACTGGAAATCCTTTACTTTTTAGGGCTGCTTATGATCAAGGGGTGTTAGCAAAGCTTAGTCCTTTTAGTACGTCATCCATGTCATCTACACCATTTAGCACGTCATCTACGTCATCCACGCCATTTAGTCCGCCATCCACACCATGTAAAAAAACTTCTTTCAAAGTGGTTGATTTAGCAGCATCTAGCAGTGATCCGAAACCTATAAGTCAAACTTCGCCAGTAGACAATTCGCGAGTGTCAGAATGGCTGCCATTAGACCCTGCCCAATTGTCACAATACATGCAACAGGCATTTAAACAACCCCTAGAAAGGGTCATTAACGCAGAGAGCGAACAGACATCTTCTGAGGAAATGAAAAAAGATACATCAAACGCATCTGAGAATACAAAACAAAAATTACGTAATTTTTTGTATCATAATCGTAAGTGATCTTAATAATTTATTATTTAAAACTCTTCCTACCGTTTGCAAAAGCAGTTGTGCCTGCCTGTTGTTGTTGGCCACCATTTTGCAACATTCTTGTATCGGCAGTCTGGCCTCCTGGGGAAGGGGTATAGATATTTGTAGTACCTTTGTATAGAAGATTGCAGACTCGTGACTTTGATTATTAATTTATTGTAATTTATTTCAATGTATGTAAACTAGCTTTATAAGGTTTTATTGTTAATAGGTAGGTATATTATGTTGGGTTGGTTAAATTCAGCAATCGGCAATAATTCGTATTGGTATAATCTTCTTGCGGAGCAAATTAAACAAGGGGCTTTTGAAGATGCTCTTTTAACTATCAAAAAATTAGATACCCCTGATATCTGCCGTGATTTCCAGAGTATCGATGCAAAGACTATCCCCAGTTTATTAATGCTGGCTGCGTTTGCTGGCCACTATGAAATAGTAACAAAATTAATAATATCGAAAGTCTATCGCGAAGATGACAAAAATGAAGACGGCAATACTCCATTATTGGTAGCTCTATCTCAATGCTTACAGCAAATTAAAGATCCATCAGCTTGTGATGAAAAAAATATTAATGACGCCATCAATTTTATAAAAATAGCGAGCTATTTGATCCTTGGTGGACTGAACGTGCAAGCAGTCAATAAACAGAAGAAAGATGTTCAATTTTTTATGGGTCATATTGCGCAAAAAATTGCTGAGCTTTCTACAAAAGAACTAAAAAATGCAAGCAATTTAGCGGATCAATTTAGCATGTTTTCTACAGCAGCTCCTTTTGCGCATCGGTTGTTGCGAGATACTATTGCTACAAGCACAGAGGATGTGGCTTTATTACAACTCAAGAAGATTGGTAAAGAAGAGCAGTTACTTACTGCAAATGATGAAATTCAAGCAACAAGAAAAGAAATTAAAAGACAAGATGCAGAACATAAAAAACTAGGTAAGGCGCTTGATATGTCTCAGGAAGAAAAGGGCAAAGCACAACAAACAATACAGGAAGCTATAGCAGAATTAATTCAAAAAGGTAATGCAATAATTACAACAAGAAATGAGATCCGAGCAAAAATCGACGATATTGGAGCGCAGCGAAATCGCCGTGTTGTATTGCCCGCTCCCTCACCGACTGAAGAACCAAAAATCATCGACCCTAATAGTACATTGCTGATTGATGCAGTTTGTCATAAAAAAGAAAAGGTTGTTGCTGAGCTCTTAAAAATGGCACTGTGCGATATCGATGCGCAAGATGCACAAGGCAATACGGCGCTGTTACGAGCAGTTTATGGAATTCAATTGTTAATGGCTGAGGCGGCTCAAAAAGAACCAACTGAGGTGCAATTACTTATTTTGGTCCAAGATATTAATAAATTAATAGTGATCGCTAATCAGCTTTTGGATTATGGAGCAAATGTCCATCTTGTCGATAATAGAAACGGTAGAGTTGATGGATGGATAAAGCTTATTAATAGTTCTTTACAAGTTTTTGCTACGGAGATGTCAGGCACTCGAAAAATATTGAGTACACAAATAAATGCTGAATGGCAAAAGCTAGACGATCGGATCCAGAAACTCACTAAAGAAGAACCCTCTTATAAATTTATTATGAGTGAAGCCACTTTAAAAAAGGTTGTTGCTTACAAGGCGCAATTAGAAAAGAGAAATGATACTGCGGGGGTGCGTTTACAACGCCAACTAAGTCTACTGAAAAAACCTGTTGAGGCTCTCAGTATAGATGAATTTATTTCTGCCCTTATCAATACCAAAAAACCTAAAATTTTTGCAGAAGTGGAGCCATTATTCGAATGGAAACCGATAGAAATGGATATTCTTGCTGCAATAAGTACCTTGTTGCCGGTGACGTCATATGGAAATGCGGCTTATGGTCGAGATAGAAAATTAACTAGTAATCTTCGTGAGAGGGGAACTGATAACCATATAATTCATTCATCTCCTATTCCCATGCAGTTACTATCATTTAATGGCATTTTGCTTTCTAAATCTACTGATGAATGTTTAGATAGTGATGTATTAGATGTGACATCAGATGGCAAATATGTGCTTAATCAAGATCGCAACCAAGCTAAGCTAGAGGACCGTTTAATTTGTGCGTTATATCAAATTAATGATCAGATGCAACAAAAAAATAAAAAAGTTGTGATGAACTGGTGCATACCAGGCTCAGGTGTATTTGCTAACGTCACCGATATGAGTGGAAATGGTTACAGCTTAGCACCTGACGTAGAAAAATATTTTAATCTGGCTTTACAAAAAGTGTTAAAAGAACATGCTAAACAATTAACTCAAATTGCGGCAGTATATTTGATTCCGTATAAAACGGGTGCGCTACAAGAAGCAGAGCAAAGTTTTGAAGAAATAAAATATCGTGTGCGCCCGATGTATACAGCTTCTGACGCGGTGTCTGATAAACATTACCAGCTACAACTTCCTGCCGCTGCTTATAATGAGACTCCAAATGAATTTGATGACTGTGAGGCGGTTAGCGTCATTGCAGGTGACCTGGTTTCATGGATTTTTAATGATGCTTATAGAGGCTCTAATGGGACTAATGACGGTGCTCATGGATATGATTGTGATGGAATGTCTGTTCTAACCGGCGTTCCAGGCCGCTATGAATATGAGAATGTTGATGCTCCACCGCGCTGGATTCCTAATGTACCTTATGGTTCTTCTAATAGGCACGCTTGGCACCACATTGCTGAAAAACATAAGCTAACTGCTGTTGCTAGTAATATATTCGTCTTTGATGAGACGCAGAAAAGAACAGTTACATTAGATTCTACGAGCGGCGAAGCCTTGCTAGAAAAAGCGAAGACATCACGACAAATCTCCCCTCAAACGCGCTAGTCTTTCGTGTGTGCTACCGATACTGCGCGTGCGAGCGGCGCGCAGCCTACCAAGAGATGACAGTTGGCCATAAATTAGGTATTATCCCTCAACGTGTGTTTTATAACTAGGATAAAAGAATGAATCTACATGAATATCAAGCAAAACGGTTGTTTGCGCGATATGGCTTGCCCGTTTCTAATGGACAAGCTGTGCGCAACGTTGAAGAGGCTTTACTGGCGGCCAATGCGATTGGTGGCGATAAGTGGGTGGTAAAGGCTCAAGTTCATGCAGGCGGGCGTGGTAAAGCAGGTGGTGTGAAGTTAGTAACGGGAAAAGACGAGCTGACACAAGCTGTACATCAGTTATTGGGAACCCGTTTGGTTACTTATCAAACAGATGCCAATGGTCAACCTGTTAACGAAGTGCTTATCGAAACTACAACAACGATTGCCAGAGAACTTTACTTAGGTGCTGTTGTTGATCGCGCTATGCGCCGTGTTGTCTTTATGGCGTCTTCCGAAGGTGGGGTAGAAATTGAAAAAGTAGCCCATGAAACACCAGAAAAGATTTTTAAAGCGGTGGTAGATCCACTCGTTGGCATCATGCCTTATCAATGTCGTCAATTAGGTTTTGAATTAGGTTTGAATGATATTCAGCTCAAGCAATTTACTCATATATTACAACGCTTATCACAATTATTTGTAGAATGTGATTTAAGCCTATTAGAAGTGAATCCTTTAGTGATAACCGACAAAGGTGATTTGTTGTGTTTGGATGGCAAACTCAACGTTGATGATAATGCGTTATATCGTCAGCCTGATATTCGTGGTATGCGTGATACTTCCCAAGAAGATGATAGGGAAAATCGTGCGCGCGATTGGGAATTAAATTATATCGCATTAGATGGCGATATCGGTTGTATGGTAAACGGCGCTGGCTTGGCGATGGCAACCATGGATTTAATTAAATTACATGGTGGAAATCCAGCCAACTTTTTGGATGTTGGTGGCGGTGCAACCAAAGAGCGTGTTACAGAAGCATTTAAGATTATTTTATCTGACAAAAATGTAAAAGGGATATTAGTCAATATTTTTGGTGGCATTGTTCGCTGCGATTTAATTGCAGAAGGAATTATTGGTGCTGTCAAAGAGGTTGGTATTAGTATTCCTGTCGTAGTTCGCTTAGAAGGAAATAATGCAGAAAAAGGCAGTGAACTTTTAACGAAAAGTGATTTAAATATTATTGCAGCAACGGGCTTAACCGATGCGGCACAAAAGATTGTTAAAGCAGTGGGGGCAAGCTGATGAGCGTTTTGGTCAATAAAAATACAAAAGTTATTTGCCAGGGATTCACCGGCAAACAAGGCACTTTCCACTCTGAACAAGCTATGGAATATGGCACCAAAATGGTTGGTGGTGTTACTCCAGGAAAAGGCGGGCAAATGCATTTAGGTTTACCTGTATTCAACACCGTTCATGAAGCGGTAAAAGCGACTGGCGCTGATGCAAGTGTCATTTATGTACCAGCACCTTTTTGCCAAGATTCTATCTTGGAAGCGATTGATGCAGGAATTAAATTAGTGGTTTGTATTACGGAAGGCGTTCCTGTATTGGATATGTTGAAAGTAAAAGTCATTCTAGACCAAACAGGCGCTCGATTAATTGGTCCTAACTGTCCTGGGATTATTACACCCGGTGAATGCAAAATCGGCATTATGCCAGGTCATATTCATAAACCAGGGAAAGTAGGTATTGTATCCCGTTCTGGTACCTTAACTTACGAAGCGGTTAAACAAACAACCGATCTTGGTTTTGGTCAAAGTACGTGTATCGGTATTGGTGGTGATCCTATTCCAGGAACTACGTTTGTTGATGCATTAAAATTATTTCAAAACGATCCTCAAACCGAAGCTATTTTAATGGTTGGTGAAATTGGTGGTACCGCAGAGGAAGAAGCAGCGGAATATATTAAAGCACATGTTACCAAGCCAGTTGTATCGTATATTGCTGGTGTAACTGCACCCTCAGGTAAACGAATGGGACATGCAGGCGCAATTATTTCTGGTGGTAAAGGTACTGCTGCTGAGAAGTTCGCTGAATTAAAAGCTGCAGGCGTGCATACTGTGAAATCTCCTGCTGATTTAGGCAAGGGCATAGCAGAAGTAACGGGTTGGAAATAGCCTAATTATATACCCGTCGCCAATGAATCCGCAGCGGTGTTGTTTCGGCTGCTCGCAATCCTCATGTACTATTTGGGAACGAAGGTTGCTCACAACCTCGCGTCTTGCTGCAGATTCATTGGCGACGGGTATAGGGCTGCGATAAATTTTTGACATTATTGCTTGCGCTTTTAAATTTGGCTGTTAGAATAATCTATGTAACATTAACTTTACAACTCATCGATGAGGAGCTTTATAATGAAACGGACCCAAATATTAAGAACAACAATGTTAGCTGTTTTAGTTGCCTTCGTAGCAGGTTGTATGTGCCCAGCACCAAAGACACAACCAGCTCCAGCTGCTCCAGTAGTAGACAATGAGCGCGAGAAACGTATGGAAGAAGCTTACGGTTCTAAGTAATAAATAGTAGTTTAAAAAGGCGTCTTCAGACGCCTTTTTTTTCGTCTAGAGAAAAGTTGGTTTAGCTGAGTTACTGCTATACTTAATTTAAATAATTTATAAAACGCCTCAGGTAAATTAAATGGATAATCAATTGATTGCCATTGTTGGTATGGCTTGCCGATTCCCTGGCGCTGCTAATCTAGATCAATTTTGGCAGCACATGCTAGATGGTTATGATGGCATAAAAACATTTTGTGCTAATAATCCATGCTTATCTAATGAGCCATCTCAACGTATTAATAAGAATACTCACGACTACCACGCCGGTATTATTGGGCAACAAACTTATTTTGATCGCCACTTCTTTGGTTTCTCCTTATTGCAAGCGTGTTATCTAGATCCCCAATACCGCTGGTTATTAGAAATCATCTGGCATGCCCTGGAAGACGCTGGTATTCCGGCCAAAAGCTTATACGGCAAGCGGGTTGGTGTTTACCTAGGGGTAGGTACCCCTGAATACCGTATCACTGTGAATCACTATTTACAAACGCACCAGAATGCTGAAAAAACATTACCTGCAATGTTATGTTTAGATGAGCACTGGATAGCCAATTATTTATCGCGCGTGTTTGGATGGCATGGTCAAGCTATTGTTATTAATAGCGGTGATAACACTACGTTTAGTGCGTTGGAGTTGGCCAGTAAGAGTTTACAGAGCGATGAGATTGAGGTCGCTATTATCGGCACGGCAAATATGTTGTCAACTACCTATATGGATGCGTTACAGCAGGCTAAGTTGTTATCCCAACAAGGTTATTGTGCTGGTTTTGATACCAATGCTGATGGGTTGGTGTGTAGCGAAGGTTGTGGTGTTATTGTTTTGAAACGATTACGTGATATAAAACGCGATAAACAAGAAGCTTATGCCATCGTCAAAGGTTATGCTACCGATCAATCCGTGATTCCTCACGCCAGTGCCATTAGTTGGGATGCGCAAGGACAACAAAATGTGATGAATTTAGCTTTATTGCATTCAGCAGCGCGCCTAGAAGATATTAATTACATTGAAGCAAACGGATTGGGTATAACAGCAGCAGACGAAGCAGAAGTCAATGCAATGGCTGATTTTTTACACGAGCGTTCCCGCAAGGAAAAGCCTTGCGTCATTGGCAGCGTTAAAAATCATATTGGGTATTTACAAAATGCCACGGGCATAGCCAGTATAATTCGTGGCGCATTGATTTTAAAAAATAAAATTATCCCTGGTAATCTTCATCATATACGTGTTAAAGACAGCCTTATTGCAAAACATGATGATCATAAATTAATGTCTATGGCAGATAAAACACTTAGTGTTGATGAAAGAGAATCACCTTCTTGCGTGTTGATAAATGGATTTGATTTTTTTGCTCATCATCATGCCGTTGTGTTACAAGAAATTCGCTCTACAAATAACAAGATGGTGACACAAATTGATGAAGGTCACTGGCGGTTATTCGTAGTTTCAGCTAAAAGTATTGAAGCCTTACATCAACTATTACTTGCTTATCATAGCCTTATTAAAAACACCTCGACATTATCATTAAATGATTTATGTTACTCCAGTCAAACAACACGTGAACACCACTCCTTGCGATTGGCTTTTTTAGTGCAAAACTTATCGGAGTTAGCCAATTTATTACAAACAGCACTAGAGCAACGTCAACCCAGTATGTTTTATATGGATGATGCTGCTTGTACTAATGAAGAGCCACGAATAAAATTTTTAAAACGATTAGCTGCATCTTATTGTCAGGGGCTTATGGTTGAGTTTTGGAGCAGTAATTCATCTGAAAATGCTCAAAAGATTTCGTTACCGCTTTATCCATTTCATCAACAGCCGTGCTGGATAGGGGATGAAGGGCTAGTGCAATCCTATAGTGGTGAAAATAGTGTAATGGATGCAAAATATGAGAAAGAGCTCGTCAAAATCAAGCAAAAAGTGATAAACATATTAGCAAAACATGTAAATATCCCTGCCGATAATATTAATCCTCTTGAAAACATTTCATCATTTTATCAAGAGTCAATTCAGTTGGTGCAATTTATTTTATTAATAAAAAAACAGTTTTTTGTTGATATGCCTATATCCATTGTACAGCATGATTTTACTGTTTTACAGCTATGTGAAAATTTACTCTCAGCAAAAAGTGGTCAGCAAAGAGCTATTGATACTGCACAAAGTGAACAGGAAATTAATTTGTTGATGGAGGCGCAGCATTATGTGCGTGATATTACCCCGAGTAAACTAATAGAAAAAAGCGCGGTTGTTGCTAATAATGTTTTGGTGACAGGCGCGACAGGTTATTTTGGGCCGTTTTTATTAAATGAATTATTACAAAAGACAAATTGTACTATTCATTGCTTGGTGCGTGGTGATGGTCCCGAACAAGCTATGCAGCGATTAACAGAAAATTTAGTGCGATATGGTTTATGGCATCAAGAAAACTCCAGCCGGCTTATTGCTTTGCCAGGCAATATTGAAAAACCGTTATTTGGATTGGATAAATCCACTTATGAAAAATTGGCCAATACGATTGATAGTATTTACCACTGCGCAGGGGAAATTAATTGGTTATTGCCCTACCAACAATTAAAAGCAGTAAATGTAATTGGTACTGCAGAAACATTAAAATTTGCAGCGTATAAAAAAGCCAAGTTAATGAATTATATATCTACGTTGGGTATTTTAATGCCTCTCGGTCACCATCACCCCAGTGCCATAACAGAGGATGTTGATATTGATAACTTTGCTAAACATCCTATTGGTTATTATGCAAGCAAATGGGTGGCTGAAAAAATGGTGCAATTGCTAGAGCAAAAAAGTTTGCCTGTTAATATATTCAGACCTTCTTTTATAGGGTTTTATCACCAATCTCAGTTGGTGACCATGCGGCATTTATTTTGTGAAATTATTAGTTGTTGCCTGGAGTTGGGCTGTTTTCCTGTTTATGATGGTGAGTTGCAATTTATTGCTCCTGATGTATTAGCTAAAGAAGTGGTGCATCTCTCATTTGCTAACCACCCTTTAAATAAATCCGTTTATCATTTAAATGCGCAAGGTATCTTGGCATGGAGCACCATATACGATTTATTAACAGAGCAGGGAATTACACTAAACAAGCTTGATTATCCTGATTGGAAAACTTTATTAATTAAAGAATCCGTAAAAAATAAGAATTTGGTTAAATTTTTACCGATATTTTTTGATTTATCGACATCTTTTCATCAAAACCTATTTGAATATTATATTAATAAAAAACCTATTACCACCGATGTGCATGTTAGTGCGTTGATGCCAATAGAAACACTGAATTCAAAGCAAGTTTATAAGTTATATGAAAATTATATCAAGCAAGTTATTGGTTGGTATGAAGCGCAGCGACAACGTTAGGATTTACCCAAAGATAAATATTATCGATAATGCCCTGTTTGGCAATAGTCGTCCAATACCCTTTGCCTGATCGTAGTGAGTATAAAACGATACCGCGTTCAACAGGCGTGTGTTTGCTCGTAATAGGGTGTTGTTTTTCGCTTGCTAGGGTGACATCGTGATGTGATAAATCAACAGTAATTCCTTCGCCTGTATTCTTTAATAAAGCTTCCTTGCGTGTCCACAAATAGAAAAAATAATCGCGTGTTGCCTCATCTGATTTGATAGCATTGAGATAGTATTGCTCTTGCTCTGAGCAAATAGAGGGGATCATCAGATCAATATCCGTACGTTCGTTAACATATTCTACGTCAACACCGATATTATCGTTTTTAGTAAAAGCAAATAATAAGTTTTCATGAGAATGTGAAACATTAAAATTAATTTTAAAAGCATTATCATTGGGGTCTAAATGAGGTTTGCCAGTACTCGTTGGTAATATGCAAAGCTCTGCAGGAGATTTTTGGGCGTAGTGACTTAATAAATAACGTAGTAATCCACGCGAAGCAATATACTGGTTTTTATAAGTTTCATTGATAATTCCCTTGATGCGAAGATATTCATATTCTGAAAAAAAACTTTTTAGTGTTTCAAGATGACTTTCTAGCGAAGGAAAAGTGAATGACCAAAGATGAACATCATTTTCCTTTAACGCAGGAATATCATTAAGAAAATTCAAAGAAGTATCAATAGATGTCATGGGTTACCTTTGCGTTTTTAAAGCATTTATTCGTTCTTGCAAAGGAGGGTGTGACATAAACAGTTGCGATAGTCCTGACTTTTTACCATGAATACCAAATGCATTTAACTGTCCTGGGAGGTTAATATCTTGCGCTTGTTCTAAACGTTGTAATGCTGCAATCATATCTTCTTTACTGGTTAAACGAGCGCCACCCGCATCCGCACGAAACTCACGACGTCGGCTAAACCACATCACAATCATCATAGCAAGGATACCGAAAACGATTTCACAAACAATTGTTGTTGCAAAGTAACCTATACCAGGACGATCATTTTTAAATACCGCTTTATCGACCACATAACCGACAACACGTGCAAAAAACATGACGAAAGTATTTAAAATGCCTTGAATAAGTGACAAGGTGATCATATCGCCATTGGCCACATGACTTATTTCATGTCCTAACACGGCTTCAATTTCATTGCGATCCATACGTTGTAGCAAACCGGTGCTAACAGCAACTAATGCACTGTTACGAAACATACCGGTGGCAAAGGCATTCATATCGTTAGAAGGGAAAATAGCCACCTCTGGCATACCTATCCCTGCTTTTTGTGCATGGTGGCGTACGGTCTCCATTAACCATATTTCATCATTATTTCTGGGACTAGCGAGAACCTGTGCGCCAGTTGCAAATTTTGCGCTCCATTTGGACATCGCAAGAGAAATAAAAGATCCAAGAAAGCCAAACACAGCACAAAATGCCAGCAAATTACCAAGATCTAACCCATATTGTTGGGTGAGAAAGGGTTGAATGCCTAACAGGTTTATCACAATACTAAAGACAATGATAATTGCAAAGTTAGTTAGTAAGAAAAGAGTAATACGTTTAAACATAAGTTCCTCAAGAAAAAGTATTGCTAGCGATGCTAATACTATGGTGGATTTCAATAGGTTTTTCAAGGGGGAATACTAGCTGTAGACTTGATGTCACTTCGTTCCATCAAGGTTATACGTTATTACTTGATTAATGGTATGATAAAACCTCGTCACTTTTTTGAGGAGGGTGTGATGATAAATAATGTAGTAAACTCCGTCCAAACGGGGCAAATAAATAACTATTTTGACAGCATTATCTCATTACTGCCCAGTCACATATTTTGGAAAGATACAAATGGCGTTTATTTAGGATGTAATCAACTACATGCTATTAATGCGGGATTTTCTAGCCCAAATAAATTAATTGGTAAAACAGATCATGATATGGCTTGGAAAGGCGCTGCCGATACCTTGCGCCAAATCGATCATCATGTGATAGAAACCGGCAATACAGTGACTCTAGAAGAAGTTGGTGTATTGGCTAATGGTGTAAAATCCACATTTTTAACACAAAAAATTTCTCTGAAAAATAATCAAAATGAAATTATTGGAATTTTGGGTGTTTCTGTTGATATCACTCCACAAAAAACAGCAGAGCAGCGTGAGAAAGTTGCTTTATCAGCTAAAGCAAAAGCAGAAGAAGAAACACGTCAAGCAGTAATGATATTAGCAGGTAGCATGGCTCATGATATGCGAACGCCATTAGCTTCATTGAATATTCTTGCTAGCCAATTGGATGATATGATAGGTAAATTGGTGGAAAATTTTAATATCATTTGTCATGATGGCTTGCCAGCTGAAATACAAGATTCCTTGCGGCGAATAAAAATGTATGCTGATGCTCCACAATATATGAACGTGACGGTCAGCGAAATGAATAACTTTATTAACGATAGTTTAAAGGCACTTAGTCGAGTATTAACGGGTAATGTAACGTCGGATGATTTAGTAGTTTGCTCATTAGAATATTGTGTAAGTAATGCGCTGCAGCGCTATCCATATGCCAGTGATGAACTTTGTTTAACGCATTGGGATCATAATTATGATTTTGAATTTTATGGTAATCCCGTATTATTTTTTCGTATCATTTTTAATCTTATTAAAAATGCGTTATATCAAATTCATAAAAATGGTAAAGGACAAATTTATTTATCCGCTTGTGATGGAGGTGAGGTTAATATTTTTAAGGTGAGAGATACAGCAGGTAGCGTCTCACAGCAGGATATTGCTCATTTCTTTGATGGTTATCAATCGAATAAAAAGCAAGACTTTGGAATAGGTTTAGCATTTTGTAAATTGACTATGCAAAGTTTTGGTGGTGATATTAGTTGTCATGGTGTGGAGCATGAATATGTTGAATTTGAATTGAGATTTCCCAAAGTACCAAAGAAATAGCCCCTCCTACATCTCCTCTCCCCCTGCGGGAGAGGGAAATGCAAGCGCAGCTTGCGAGGGTGAGGGGAGAGCTACGAGGAAAGAAAATCTTATTTTGACACGATCATTTCTACGTAGAAAGATCGCACCCCTCACCCGCCCGCGCTTAGGCGCGGGCGACCTCTCCCACAAGGGGGAGAGGTGCAAATATTACTATTTAATCTCCCGAAATGCCTTTTCCACACCCGATAATGTTTTATCAATCACATCTGATGTATGACTGCTTGATGTAAATCCAGCCTCATACATAGAAGGTGCAAAATAAATACCTTGTGAAAGCGCTGCGTGATAGAACTGTTGAAAACGTTTGAGATTACATTGTTTAGCTTGTTCTAATGAAGACACGGTTGGGGTATCGGTAAAGAAAAAGCCAAACATAGCGCCTGCATAAACTGTCGTAAATGGAATATCCGCTTGATTAGCAATCTCTTGCATTCCGCGCATCAGATGAGAGGTTTGTAGGCTCAATTGATCATAAAATCCAGGCGTTTGAATAATTTTCAATGCGGCCAATCCACCCGCTAATGCCACAGGATTTCCTGATAAAGTACCGGCTTGATAAACAGGACCTTCAGGAGCAAGTAGTTGCATAATATCAGCGCGACCACCGAATGCACCTACCGGTAAACCAGCACCAATTACTTTACCTAATGTAGTCAAGTCAGGTTTGATATTATACAACTGTTGTGCGCCACCTAATGCGACGCGAAAACCTGTCATGACTTCATCAAAAATCAACACGCTATTATATTTATTACAAATTGCACGTAAGCCATGCAAAAATCCTGGCACAGGTAAAATACAGTTCATATTCCCCGCGATAGGTTCAACAATAATTGCGGCAATATCATCAGGATAACGGTGAAATAATGCTTCAACATGAGCAAGATCATTAAAGTTAGCGAGTAATGTATTTTCAACCACTGTTTCAGGAACGCCAGGAGAGCTTGGTGTACCACAAGTTAATGCACCAGAACCCGCACTGACTAAAAAAGCATCGCTATGCCCATGATAGCATCCTGCGAATTTTATTATTTTATCTCGTTTAGTAAAGGCTCGCGCAATGCGAATAGCAGACATGGTTGCCTCTGTGCCGGAGTTAACTAAACGCACACGCTCCATCGAGGGAACAAGATGGCAAAGCAGTTGCGCCATATCGGTTTCTAACGCAGTAGGTGCTCCAAAGCTTAGACCCGCTTTTACTTGCTCGATAATGGCGTTAATAACGCTAGGATTACCATGGCCTAGAATATGTGGGCCCCAAGAGCCAATATAATCAATATAAGCGTTATCATCTTCGTCAAATAAATAAGCACCTTCAGCCCGTTTAAAAAATATAGGTGTTCCGCCAACGCCTCCAAAGGCTCTTACCGGTGAATTAACACCGCCCGGAATAACGCGTAATGCTTTTTCATATTGATGAGCGGAATGAGTTGTTTTCATAGCTGTGGGCTCCTCTTGTAACTACCCACCATTATAAACTAGCTTCAATTTCTTGCATACGTTTGTTAAGAGATGGTTTAATTCCTAAATGAAAATCATAAATAGCAGTAAAGGCAAGTACATTTTTAAGATAGTCCCGCGTTTCATAATACGGGATCGTTTCTATCCAAATATCAGCAGGCATATCTTCTTGTTTTGGTATCCAACGACGTACCGGTGTAGGTCCTGCATTATACGCAGCTGTTGCGAGAATATAATTTTTATCATAACGTTGGTACATATTTTTTAAATAAGCGTTGCCTAACATAATATTTTTATCGGGTTTAAATAGCTCATGTTTGCCAGAATAGGTAATATTATTTTTTTTAGCTAATTCATTAGCAGTAGTAGGTAGTATTTGCATTAAACCAAGAGCGCCGGCACTGGATTTTGCATCAGGTATAAATGCACTTTCTTGTCTGGTAATAGCAAAAACCCAGGAAGGATCAATACCATTTTTACGCGCTTCGCGCAGCATAATCGCTTTATTAGCAAGAGGGAAGCGTAATAGCAAATCATTGGTAAGATGCGCTTGACTAGCAGTAAAAATAGTTTCCGAATACCAATTCATTTTGGCTGCAATATGTGCTGCTGCGCGTTGTTCTTCACGCGTTAAGGTAGGAATAATAGATCGCCATTCATCTCTTGCTTTAGCGAGTTCTTTAAAAGAATAAAGCTCGAGGGCCCGTTTAATAGCGGCTGTTTTTATTGTGCTTTTAATTGCGGCATCGGTTACTTGCACAGGTTTATTATTGATGGGGGCTGGTGATCCCATTTTTTCACTGGATAATAATCCATAATAATGACGTTCTGTAGCTAATTTTTGATAAATGGTTTTTGCTGCTTCTTTTTTACCCGTTTGCTCTAAGGCGCGAGCTTGCCAATAGCGCCAAGCGGCTTCATTTCTTTCCTTTTCTGGCAGGGCTTTGATCCATTTTAAGACAGCAGGCCAATTTTCTGTAAATAATGCATAGCGAACTCGCCACTGGCGTAATGCAGCGCTTGCATATTCTTCGGGTACTTTTGCTAACCATTGTGCCGCATTGTTACGATAACGAGTGGCTAAGGTAAGCGCAATAGTTTGTTCAACATCGGCAATTTGTTGCTGACTAAATTTATATTTTGTTTTAATTTTTTGCCAGGTTGCCACGCCTAAATCATCATCCTTATCTACTAATTTTTTGGCACCATTAGCAATAATAGCTGGTGTGAAAGGATGGGGTTTAAATAAATTAGCTTGGATAATTTTTTTAGGATTATCATTAACTTTAATCCATAAATTTACACTATCTCTTGCGGAATTTGGTAAAAAAGTCGTTAAATAAATGGCAAGTTTGTATTCATTAGCTGCTAATGCCAATTCAATACGCTGCCAAACTAAAGCATTAGTTAATTGACCACTTTTTTCCCAAAGACTAAAAATCTTATCGCATACTTTAGGCTGCGTTTTTCCTTGCATCCATAAAGAAGACGCTTTTTTAAAGGCTTCTTGTTTTTTGCTCGTGTGATACAAGGCAGTCGCTTGCAAGCACTGTAATTGAGGATTTTGGCTGGGTTTATAGTAACTAAGAAATTCTTGCCATTTTTCTTGCTGGGCTAATTGTAATTGCCATTGATATTGTAATTGTCTTGCTAAAGGACTATTGGGGTATTGTTTTAGAAATGCTTGAATTTCATCGGTAGATGCTGCTGGTAGACGTTTGATTAGTTCAGCATAAACCAAATAAGGATAAAGAGGATAATTTTTAAGACGAACCATTAATTTTTTTGCGGTATCTATTTGATTTTGTTTAATTGCCTTTTGAGCATGTAAATAAAGCTCACGTTGCTCAGCTGTGACACCATATTGTTTAGGGTCAATATAACTATGTGCAATGAGAGGGAATAACGATAAAACTATCACTACAAAACGTATAACCAAATTCATGATAAAACACAGTCCCTTTTACGACAACACCGAATTAATACCATGTTTTCCCACCTCGTCATGGGAATGACGAGGTGGGGAGAACATATTATTTATGACTTACCTTTCTTAATTTCTAATAATTCAACATCAAAAATTAACATGGAATTAGGAGGAATAACTGGGCTTGGTGAGTTTTCACCATAAGCTAAGTCAGCAGGAATAAATAATTCCCATTTTGATCCAACAGGCATTAATTGTAATGCTTCTGTCCAACCTGGAATAACTTGATCCACTCTAAATTCAGCAGGCTCATTGCGCTCATAGGAACTGTCAAACTCTGTGCCATCAGCTAATTTACCACGGTATTGAACAACAACGGTATCATCTTTTTTGGGAAGAGGACCATCACCAGCTTTTATGACTTTATATTGTAAACCAGTAGCGGTTGTTTTAACGCCTTCCATTTTTTTATTTTGATCTAAAAAGTTTTTACTTGATTGTAAATTTTGTTGTGCTTGCACTTGTTGCTCCGCTTTATATTGTTCTTGCATAGAAGCGAAAGCTTTATTAAGCTCATCTTCACTAATGCGTAGAGGTTTTTCATTTATGCTATCACTAATACCCGCAGATAAAGCATCAACGTTGATGTTTTGTAATCCTTGAGCCCGCAATCCAGTACCGATATTAATGCCAAGTCCATAGCTGACTTTTGCACTTTCATCGTTTAGTGGAACATTATTAGGTGTTTCATTCGCAGCATAGCTGAGAGTGGTAAGGGAAAGTAGTAATGTGCTGATTCCTAGCTGTTTTAGCATGATAATTTCCTAAACGGTTAATAAAAAAAGAAAGGTTGGTCTAACCTTTCTGATAATATATCATAGCAGAGCCCATTGTATTTAGCTTTGCAGAAAAAGAGATCTAATTATGCCAACTAACAATCGCCCTAAATTAACATTACCAGCAGATGGCAGGAAATTATTACTGCATTCTTGCTGTGCACCTTGCTCAGGCGAGGTGATGGAAGCGCTATTAGCTTCCGGTATTGACTATACCATTTTCTTTTATAACCCCAATATTCATCCGCGTGAGGAATATGAGCTTCGTAAAGAAGAAAATGTGCGTTTTGCAGCTAAACATAATATTCCTTTTATTGATGCTGATTATGATAAAGATAATTGGTTTGCAAGGGCAAAGGGCATGGAGGATGAGCCAGAAAGAGGCATTCGTTGCACCATGTGCTTTGATATGCGTTTTGAAAGAACGGCTCTTTATGCACATGAGCATGGATTTGATGTCATTACCAGTTCACTTGGCATTTCACGGTGGAAAAATTTTGATCAAATCAATGATTGTGGACTTCGTGCCGCCGCTCATTATCCTGATATGACGTATTGGACTTTTAATTGGCGCAAACAAGGTGGTTCGGCGAGGATGCTAGAAATCTCGAAAGATGAAAATTTTTATATGCAGGAATATTGTGGTTGCGTATATTCTCTTCGCGATACCAATCGTTGGCGTTTACAAAATGGTCGGGAAAGAATAGAAATTGGTAAGAAGTATTATGGTGTCGATGAGGGAGAGAAATAGAAAGCCCTGGATTCCTCTCTCCCAAAAACGGGAGAGGGGATGTTGGTGCGGAATTCTTACAACCTGCCGATTAGAATTAAAAACTCTCTAATGGACTGGACCATTGCTTTGCTTGCGCTGAATTGTCGTCGTCGAGGGTGAAAAGCGGGTGATTATCTTCAAAAGGGCCCGACCAATCCTCAGGGGCGGAAAGTTCGTTTAGTTCCATTTCATACCATGAGTCAATATCAATTTCTTCCAAATTACCGTCAAAATATTGAATTTCAATAAGACCATCATCACCTTCAAACGCGACAACTTCAAAATCTTGTTCAGTTGTTAAATTACGATACCAATTACTTACTTGCGGTTCTACAATCTTCATGATTTTTGATTCTCCTAATGACACATTTACATAACTGCTATCTATAAGTGTAGGAAACTTGCGCCTTTTGTAAAGCGCTCAGAATAAAAAAATGGCGAAAATTCAAATACCTGTATGCATACAGGTCACCACAAGCACCTAGCAAATTTTACTGTGATATAATTTAAAGGTTATAGCTCCTCTTCTTTAATTTGGGACAAATTATGATGATAAGTCTATGGATAGCATTTGTACTGGTGTGCTTAGTTTTGACGTTTATTCGCATTCCATTGTGGAGTTGGTTAATAGTAGGTGTGGTAGGAGGTGGGTTATTTCACTATTTTAGCCATCCTATTTCAGCTAGCGTACTGTTTATAATAACGGGTATTGTTGCAGTTATTTTTGCTATACGGCCTATTCGCCGCCACGTTATCACTGCTCAGTTCATTGATTTATGCCGTCGTTTACTTCCCCCCATTTCCACTACAGAACAAGCTGCATTAATGGCAGGTGATACCACTTGGGAGGCAGATTTATTTCGTGGCTTACCAAAATGGTCAACACTACAACAATCACCTTATGTCAAATTATCAGCAGAAGAAGAAGCATTTATAAATAACCAAGTAGAAGAATTATGCCGGATGTTAGATGCTTGGGATATTAAAGAAAAAAATGATTTACCACAAAATGTTTGGGAATATATTAAAAAAGAACGATTTTGGGGCATGATTGTACCTAAAGCGTTTGGCGGCTTAGAGTTTTCCTCTTTTGCGCATTCATGCATAGTGATGAAATTAGCTAGTAAAAGTGTGACTGCAGCTGTTACCGTCATGGTACCTAATTCGCTCGGACCTGCTGAATTATTATTGCGTTATGGTACAAAAGAGCAAAAAGAGTATTATTTGCCACGTTTAGCTGATGGTAGCGAAATTCCTTGTTTTGGATTAACTGCTTTACAAGCCGGTAGTGATGCTGCCGCAATGGTAGATAAGGGTATTATTTGCCGTGGTGAACATAATGGCCAAACAGTGATAGGCATACGTTTAACCTGGGAAAAACGTTATATTACATTGGCTCCTGTTGCAACAGTAGTTGGTCTTGCATTTAAATTATATGATCCAGAACATTTATTGAGCGAGCAAGTAAGCAGAGGGATTACACTTTGTTTATTACCAGCAACTCATCCAGGTGTTCATATTGGTGAGCGTCATTTACCGATTGGATCGTCATTTATGAATGGTCCCACGCATGGTAAAGATGTATTTGTTCCTTTAGATTGGATCATAGGTGGGCCAGATTATATAGGCAGAGGTTGGCAAATGCTGATGGAATGTTTAGCTGCCGGCCGCGCAATTTCTCTGCCCGCGCTTAGCACAGCGGATGCTAAACTCGCTTATCGAATTACAGGTGCCTACGCACTCGTTCGCCAACAATTTAATATTGCTATTAGCCAATTTGAAGGCGTGCAAGAGTCACTTGCACAAATTGCAGGCAATGCCTATTTATGTGAAGCATTACGATTGATGACTATTGCTAGTATTGATGCAGGTCATCATCCTTCCGTGGCAAGTGCCATTACCAAATATCATACAACAGAAATGGCACGCTGTATTATTAATCATGCAATGGATATCCACGGTGGTCGTGGTATTATGCAAGGCCCACGCAATTATTTAAGTGAAGCCTATCAGACAATGCCGGTTGCGATTACAGTTGAAGGCGCTAATATTTTAACCCGTAATTTAATTATCTTTGGTCAAGGAGCCGTTCGCTGTCATCCTTATTTACTTGCAGAAATGCAAGCATTGGCAAATCCAGATAAAAAACAAAGCTTGAATGATTTTGATAAAGCGTTTTTTTCTCACGTTGGTTATGCAATCACCAATAAAGTGCGGGCTATTACACTTGGTATAACTTGTGGATGGTATTGTCCATCACAATTAAAATTGCCTGAACAAACACGTTATTATTATCGACAACTAAGCCATTTGAGCTGCGCTTTAGCGTATATCAATGAGGTTATTTTTATATTTCTCGGTGGAGAGCTAAAACGGCGAGAAAGACTCTCTGCTCGTTTAGGGGATATTTTAAGTTATTTATTTATGGCATCAGCCGTCTTAAAATATTATGAGCAAAATGGCCAATCTGCTGATGAATTGCCTTTAGTTAAATGGTCGTTAAATACTTTATTACATAAGATAGGCCAAGCTTTTGAAGGTGTGTTTAATAATATGCCGCACAGCTGCATTGGCAAAATATTACGTTGTGCCGTATTTCCATGGGGACTTCATTACGAATTACCCAATGATAAATTAGATCATGTATTAGCGCAGCAAATGTCAAAAACATCTGAGGTGCGCGATAGAATAACTAATTATATTTATTGGGGTGGGGAAAATGAACCAGCAGGTCGTGTAGAAAGTGCTTTTATTAAAGTACTAGCTGCTTCAGATATTTATCGAAAATTACATGAAGCAACCAAAAATCATTTAATAAAAAGAACTGAAGATAAAGAAGAGTTATACCATGCGGCACTTAGCGCAAACATTATAACGTCTGAGGAAATGCAATTATTGCGCGAAGCAGAAAATGCGCGATACGAAGCATTAAAAGTAGACGCATTTACTAATTAAAATTGAAATTAGAGGAATTGCATAAAATGGCGAAAACGCATAACTCAAACTATTCATCTGTTTATATTGTTGATGGAGCACGCACCCCGTTTTTAAAAGCGCGAGGCGAGGCTGGGCCTTTTTCTGCTAGTGATTTAGCTGTTATGGCGGGTAAAGCATTATTATTACGTCAACCTATTGCAGCAAATCAAATTAATGAGGTGGTATTTGGTTGTATGATGCCAAGTCCGGATGAAGCCAATATTGGTCGTGTTATTTCTCTACGACTGGGCTGTGGTAATGATGTGCCTGCTTACACGGTGCAACGAAATTGTGCCTCAAGCTTACAATCAATTGATAGTGGTGCATTAACCATTATGCAAGGGCAGCGAGAATTAGTTTTGGCAGGTGGCACAGAGGTAATGAGTCGTGCGCCCTTATTGTACAGCACCGCAATGGTACAATGGCTGGCAGATTTTAACAAAGCAAAAACAATGAGTGAAAAAATACGTGCTATCACTCAATTTCGCTTATCCTTTCTGTCCCCTGTTATTGCTTTATTACATGGTTTATCTGACCCTATTGTTGGTCTTAACATGGGGCAAACAGCTGAAAATGTCGCTCATTATTTTAATATCACCAGAACGATGATGGATGAGTATGCTGTACAAAGTCATCACCGTTTAGCTGCTGCTCAAGATAATCATTATTTAGAAGAAATCGCGCCAATTTTTGATAATAAAGGAAATTTTTATCTTAATGATGATGGTTTGCGTCGCGATAGCACGGTAGAAAAATTGGCCACATTAAAACCTTATTTTGATAAACCCTATGGTTTAGTTACTGCTGCTAATAGCTCACAAATTTCAGATGGTGCTTGTGTTTTATTATTAGCTAGCAAAGAAGCGGTGGTAAAATATCAATTACCAGTACTTGGTCGTATTATTGATCTTAACTGGGCGGCGCTTGATCCGGCTTACATGGGCCTGGGGCCTGCTCATGCGATTGCTCCATTATTGAATCGACAAAAATTAAAAATAAAAGATATTGATTATTGGGAAATTAATGAAGCCTTTGCTGGACAAGTTATTGGTTGTGTAGAGGCATTAGATAACGCTGATTATTGCAAAAAAAAACTAGGCTTAACCTCTGCAATGGGTCAAATAGATATGGCACGATTAAATGTTGATGGTGGTGCAATATCACTTGGTCACCCGGTAGGTGCAAGTGGAGCGCGTATTGTATTACATTTATTACATGTTTTAAAACGTCAACAAGCGCGTTATGGTGTCGCCAGTTTATGTATCGGTGGTGGTCAAGGTGGTGCGGTGCTATTAGAAAATATGACAGGAGTAGAATAATGACAACAACATCACAAAACTACCAACATTGGCAAATTCAACAAGATGATCAAAAGATTTTGTGGGCCTATTTTGATAAAAAAGATGCTACAGCTAATAGTATTAATAACGAAGTACTACAAGAATTAGAATCGATTATTGAGAATGCAAATGGAGCATCGGGTTTAATTATCGCCTCTAAAAAGAAAAGTGGATTTATTGCCGGCGCTGATTTGCTGTATTTATCTTCTCTAGATAATATTCCTGCTATGGTTGATTTTATTCGCGAAGGACAACGTGTGCTTGATAAATTAGCCAATATGACAATTCCAACCGTGGCTTTAATTGATGGTTTTTGTTTAGGTGGGGGATTGGAATTATCGTTAGCTTGCCGTTATCGTATTGTTGAGGATGGTGAAAAAACTAAACTTGGTTTACCTGAAGTTTTATTAGGTATTCATCCTGGTTGGGGTGGTACAGTACGTTTACCGCGTGTTATTCGCATTCAATCAGCACTTGATATGATGATGTCAGGTCGTACAATTAGTGGAAAAGCTGCTGCGAAAATTGGTTTGGCTGATATCGCTGTGCCAAGACGTGATTTAGTCATGGCAGCAACAGATTACATTAAAAGAAAACCAGCAGTTCATAAAATATCCAAGTTTGATAGTATATTGAATGCCTCCTGGATTCGACCCATTATCGATCGAATGGCGCGTCGACAATTACGTGGCAAAGTCAATCCAGAACATTATCCTGCCCCCTATGTTGTTTTAGATAATTGGGAGCAACATGGTTTAGAACCTATACCTCAAGCCTTAGAGCATGAGGCACTATCTATACAGCGTTTATTAGAACATCCTACTGCCAAGAATTTATTACGGGTATTTTTATTACGCGACGAATTAAAATCAGCGGCAAAACAAACCGAAACTATTATAAAACACGTACATGTAATTGGCGCTGGTACGATGGGCGGTGATATTGCTGCATGGTGTGCATTACGAGGGTTTGAAGTAACATTGCAAGATAGAGAAGCCAAATTCATTGCACCTGCCATTAAACGCGCAGCAGCGCTATTTGCTAAAAAACATAAAAAACCTATTGAAGCACGCATGACAATGGATAGATTAATGGTTGATGTTGAGGGTCATGGTATTGCACGTGCCGATATAATTATTGAAGCCGTTTTTGAAGATTTAAAAATTAAACAAGATTTATTTAAATCTATTGAACAACAAGCAAAACCAACAGCCATATTGGCAACCAATACCTCCAGCTTTCCACTTGATGAAATTAGCCAATTTATGCAACAGCCTGATCGATTAGTAGGTATTCACTTTTTTAACCCCGTTGCACAAATGCAATTAGTAGAGGTTGTCAGAGGACCAAAAACGAATGCGACTATTTATCAACAAGCAAAAGGATTTGTTAAATCATTAGATAAATTACCATTAGGCGTAATAAGCACACCAGGCTTTTTAGTTAATCGTGCTTTATTACCTTATTTAATGGAAAGTTTAACTATGGTTAGTGAAGGTGTGCCATTAGCTGTTATTGATGCTGCAGCAACGAATTTTGGTATGCCTATGGGACCTATTGAATTATCTGATACGGTAGGATTAGATGTTTGTTTATTAGTAGCAGAGCATCTCAACGCCTATTACCCAATGAATATTCCAGAGAAATTGCGCCAATTAGTTGCTGAAAAGAAATTGGGACGCAAAACAGGTAGTGGGTTTTATACTTATGTAAAAGGTAAACCTGTTAAGCATGAAGTAAATGTTGCTAAAGGTTCTGAAGACTTAGCAGATAGACTAATTTTGCGTATGTTAAATGAATTGGCTGCTTGTATGCGAGAAGGCGTGGTCGATAGCACTGATTTAGCTGATGCAGGAATGATTTTTGGCACTGGTTTTGCACCGTTTCTAGGTGGACCATTTAATTATGCAAAAACACAAGGCATTGCAATTATTGAGCAAAAACTCCGTACTTTACAAGCGCGTTATGGTGACCGTTTTGCTCCTGATGCAGGTTGGAATGCTTTAAAATAAAGTGAGTATCATCATGCAGATCCCAATTGCCATTACCGGTATGGGTATTTTGTCTCCTTTTGGTTGTGGAGTAGATGTTTTTTCCACAGCTTTACAAAAGGGGGAAACTGCTATTGATTTTATTTCCCCCAGTGATAGTGAATCACCTATAAAAATTGCTGCAAATTTACATAACTTTAATTATAAAAATGCGATTTCATTAATTAATAATGTTTCAGAGCACCATTTAAAAACCGCATTACGAATAGGTCATCGTGCTCCTATTGGGATTCAAACCTCAATTACTGCTGCAATAGAAGCCTGGTATCAAGCGCGCTTACAAGATGATTTCCATGATCCTGCTCGCATTGGAATAATAGCGGCGGGTAATAATACCACCACAACACTTTCCTACATGCATTTTCAAAATTATTTGCAACATCCAGAGTATATTTCGCCAAGCTATGCACTCCATTTTTTAGATACTAACCAGATTGGCTATTTAAGTGAACTCTTTACTATTCACGGAGAGGGATATTGTGTTGGTGGTGCTTCGGCGAGTGGGAATGTAGCTATTATTCAGGCTGCACGTCTTATTCAATTAGGCGTAATAGATGTTTGCCTCGTAGTAGGTATTATGGCCCAGTTATCGCCCTTAGAATTACAAGCATTACGCAATATTGACGCATTAGGTGGCATAGCATTTGAGCAAGAGCCTCAAAAAGCTTGTAGACCTTTTGATATGCAACATGAAGGATTTATTCCAGGTGAAGCAAGCGCCTGTCTTATTTTAGAAAAGATGGCTAGTGCAAAGGAAAGAAAAGTGCCTATTTATGGTAAATATTTAGGTGGTGCTATGTATTTAGATGCAAATCGAACACCAGATCCTAATCGAGAGGGTGAAGCAAGAGCGATAGAGCGAACACTTAAAGAAGCGAATTTGTCATTAACAGAAATAGACTATATTAATACACATGGTACAAGTTCTAAAAAAGGCGATGAAGAAGAACTTGCAGCATTACATTTAGTGTTTAAAGAATGTCTAAGCAAAATTTGGCTGAATTCAACTAAAGGTTTTACAGGACATTGTTTATGGTCGGCAGGAATTGTAGAGGCGATTGCCACGATTATACAAATAAATAATAATTTTGTTCACGCCAATTGCAATCTTGATGAGCCAATTGACAAAAACTGTCGATTTGCAGGTAAAAAATTATCGAATATTAAAATTAATAATGCTTTGTCAAATAGCTTTGCTTTTGGTGGTATAAACACCTGTATCGCTTTACAACGTGGAGAATATTGATATGGTAACAGGTATTGAAGCAATCAACGCTTATGTGGGAAGAACGTTTATTGATATTAAAGAATTGTTTTGTGCACGAAACTTAAATATTGATCGTTTTGAAAATTTAATGATGTTGGAAAAAAGTATTAATTTGCCTTGTGAGGATCCCGTTACCAATGCGGTAAACGCAGCAAAACCATTGATTGATGCACTTGACGAAAAAGAGCGTAATCGAATTGAAATGGTGATTACCTCTAGTGAATCGGGTTTGGATTTTGGTAAATCATTAAGTACCTATATTCATCATTACTTAGGTTTAAGTAAACACTGTCGTTTGTTTGAGGTTAAACAAGCCTGCTATGGTGGAACTGCTGCCTTACAAATGGCAATTAATTATATTGCCTCAGGCGTATCACCTGGCGCAAAGGTCCTTGTTATTACCTCTGATGTAGCAAGAGCTGCAGCTAAAATGACTTATTTAGAGCCATCACAAGGTGTTGCTGCGGTGGCCATGTTGATAGGTGAAAAACCAGATATTTTTACCGTGGATTTTGGTGCAAATGGATTGTACGGTTATGAGGTAATGGATTCTTGTCGACCGCTACCAGAAATTGAAACAGGCGATTCAGATTTATCATTACTCAGTTACATGGATTGTTTGGAAAACTCATTTAAACATTACGCAAGCCGTGTTGCTGATACTGATTTTCAAGATTCATTTGATTTTCTGGCATTTCATACCCCATTTGCTGGATTAGTAAAAGCATCGCATCGCAAATTAATGCGTGAATTAAAAAAAGTGAGCCCACAAGAATGTGAGGCAGATTTTAAAAAACGTATCGAACCTTCATTATCCTATTGTCGACATGTCGGAAATATTTACTCTGGTACTGTCTATTTGGCTTTAGCAGGTTTGATAGCAAGTGGTGACTATGATGTAACTAAACGGGTTGGTCTATTTTCGTACGGCTCTGGTTGTTCGTCAGAATTTTTTAGTGGAAAAATTACACCATTGTCAAAACAAAAAGTAATTGCCATGGATATTGAAAAACAATTGAAAGAACGAAAAAAATTATCGATTGCAGAGTATGATCGTATTTTGGATCAAAATATGGAGTGGGTGTTTGGTGTAAAGGATAAGACCGTTGATTTATCACCTTTTGCTGTAATTTATGAAGAGCAATTCCACAACAAAAAATTGCTGAGGCTGGATAAAATAAATAATTATCATCGTGAGTATATTTGGAGTTAAGAACATGGAAAACAACGTCGTTCATTTATCTTTTATTGATAATGCCATCGCGGTGGTCGCCATGGAAGATAAACAAAGTAAAAATACGTTTTCACCAGCTCTCACCCAAGGTCTACAACAGGCCTTCGATGAAATTGGAAATAATAATGATGTAAAAGTAGTTGTTTTGCATGGCTATGATAATTATTTTTGTTGTGGTGGAACGCAAGAAGAATTATTACAATTAACTGAAGGTAAAATTACCTTTGCAGATTTACCGTTTTATCGATTATTACTCGATTGCAAATTACCCGTTATTGCCGCAATGCAAGGCCATGCTATTGGGGCTGGGTTAGTCTTTGGATGTTTTGCTGATATATTGGTCATGGCTGAAGAGGCTTTTTATAATGCGGTATTTATGAAATATGGTTTTACACCAGGATTTGGCGCAACTTACATACTTCCTAAACGATTTGGATCATCCGTTGCCAACATGATGATGTATGGTGCTCAAAATATTCAAGGATCGCAATTGCGACAATGTGGGGTTTCCGCAGTATTTGCCAAAAGAGAACAGGTTATTACTACGGCAATTAATCTTGCCAAATCATTTTGCGATAAGCCACAAATTTCTTTATTGTTATTAAAAGAACAATTAACTGCTATTGATAAAGAAAATTTGCCTAGCTATATTGAACAAGAGCTGGCAATGCACAAGGAAACATTTGTACTCCCTGAAGTTAAACAACATATTCAGCAGTTATTTGGACAATAAACGAGGATTTTATGACAAAAGATGAAATTTATATCACGATAAAAAAAGCTATTATTGAAGTGCTACCTTTAGTTACAGAACAAGATATTAGCCCTGATAAACAACTGGTTGAGTTAGGTGCTAACTCTATTGATCGCTCTGAAATAGTGATTAACTCAATGTCCAATTTGCAGGTTAGGGTTTTACCCAGTGAGTTAGCAAAAGCGAAAAATATTCAAAGTTTAATTGATATATTTTTTGACGCTCAACAGTAAATCTTGCTACCTCGTCGTCCCCGCTTTCGCGAGAACGACGAGGTAGCAAGATTTACTGAGAAATTGGTATTAAAAAATGAGACAATTATTCAGTCTGTAACTTCATCACTGCGCTTCATCAAGGTTATAATCTTCCACCCGGCAAACAATTGTCCCATCCTGCAATTTTACCTGAACCTGGCTATTAACCTTAATTTCTGCTGCTTTCATGATTACCCGTTTACCAGTGCTATCTTGTACAATGGCATAACCACGACGCAATGTAGCAAGAGGGCTTACCGCATCCAACGCCCTACTTAATGTTGTTAACGTATGCTGCTCACGTACTAATTGATGTTCCATTGCTTGAAAAAGCCTGCGTTGCAATACAATCACATTTTCTTTCTTATTCTTAATATATTCTTGCGGACTAAAATGCGTTAACCGTAACTGTAATTTTTCCACTTTATTTCGTGATTGCGTTAAAAACTGTAATGAAACCTGTTGCAAACGAATAAATAATTCATCAATACGTTGTGTATTTTGTAATAATTGTTTTTGTGGGTGTTGTTGTTGCAAGCGTTTTGTTAACCAATCAATTTTTTGTTGAATGCTCGTACAATAATGATGGACAAACTTAGTTAAGCGCAATTGGAAATTTTGTAGTAATTGCAACAAATCTTCACTATTGGGCGTAGCTAACTCTGCTGCGGCAGAAGGTGTAGGAGCTCTTTTATCAGCTACAAAATCAGCAATTGTTGTATCAATTTCATGACCAACACCGCTTATAATCGGAATTTGACTGGCGTAAATAGCACGTGCAACGACTTCTTCATTAAAAGGCCATAAATCCTCGAGTGAACCACCGCCCCTGGTCAAAATTAATACATCACACAGTTTATGTTGATTGGCCAGCGCAATTGCGGCACAAATTTGTCCAGCTGCTTCATTACCCTGAACGAGAGTAGGGTAGATAGTGATGGGTGCTAAGGGAAAACGTCTTTTTAATACCGTTAATACATCACGTACCGCAGCACCTGTTGTGGAAGTAATTAATCCGATTTGCTGAGGAAGTGCTGGTATTGGTTTTTTATGATCCAGTGCAAACAAGCCTTCTTTATGGAGCTTAATTTTTAATTGCTCAAACGCTTGCTGAAGCAAACCTTCGCCGGCAAGTTCCATTTGTTCCACAATTAATTGATAATCACCGCGTGGCTCGTATAAGCTGAGTTTCGCCAGACAAATAACATGTTGGCCATTAGCAGGCTGAAAAACACGTTGCCTTTGATGAGTGCGAAAATAAGCGCAGCGCACTTGGGCATTGCTATCTTTCAAAGAAAAATAACAGTGTCCAGAGCTGGGTAAAGCAAGGTTGGAGATTTCCCCAGTGACCCAGATACGGGCAAATTGTTGCTCTAACAAAGTGCGAACCTGGCGGTTTAACTCGCTGATCAAAAAAATATGGCGTGATTCACTTTCATTCAGTGTAATAGTGGATTGTGGCATAAGGTATGGTTTATTATTAAATTATGAGATAAGGTGTAAATAGTTTAACCTCTTTCTGAAAGGGAAGGGTGAGGCGATTCTCTAACGAATACATTGTTGACAGTTAGCTATGTTCCTGGCAAACTAATAAAAATTTATATTGCGGAGATATAATGATGGCTCGTATCCTCAGTCAAAGCGCGATGCAACAGCAAGATTTTGCACAGTTAGATCAACTGTTTCAAAACCGATTCAGTCAAATACAATTGCCTAGTGGAGTTATCAAAAAGAAAACTCAGCAAGAAGAGGCTGATCTGGTGGCTGCATTGCGGCTGTATGCTTATGAGGACTGGATAGCTCAAAATAACGCATCAGCCCTAGTTGATATGGATGAAATGCTTCGCCGAGTGGTTAGGCTAGGCTATAGTGATCAGGGTAGTAGTGTACGCCAAAGTACGGCCCCTTCTAGTATAGTTGCTGAAGAAGATGACAGTGACGCAAAAAAAGCTGCAATCGCTTACCAAAATTTGATGAACATGTTACGTAATGTGCATGTTTGGGCCGAGACTCGCATTGGTCAAGCATTAGAGGATTACGCTGGTAGAGCACATGCTGCAACTAAAGACATGATTGCCAAATTGATTGGTCGCCCACCAGAAGAAGATGAACTTGATGATGCGACAAAATTGTACCAACGACAAAATATTGGGCTGTTTGTTTCACTACCATCATCTGAACAAAATATTGAAAGAGATGAGGCAAGCTATGATGAATTAGCAGAAGCATTTTTGACAAGCAAGACTAAAGCCGCTTCGCAGAAATTACAAGAAGAGAAAGGCGCTGACAAAGTCTATGACCTTCGCACAATTAAACAAGCAGTTGATATAACTATTGATACCTTAGCATCCGCTCAAGCAAAATCTCGTCCTGCTGCTGAGACACAAACAGTACGACGTGCATTGGTCAATGATTGTGTTCTAGCAATGCAATATCTGCCTATGGCGCAATCCTCGAGATTAAATGAGGCAGATAATGTTGCTGCTTTAATGTACGAAATGTTTTTTACTGGTAACCCTAGTATAGTAAGTGCCAAGTTTGAGCTACTAGATACCATTCGCTCAATACGCACAATTCAAGCAGAGCAAGCAAAAGCGATTATTAGCAAAAATGGTGCTCAATACGGTATTCTTAACCACGAGCAACGTGCCAATATTGATATGGTTGTAAGCGTGTTGGCTAATGGAGGCGACCCAAGCAGATTATCTGCAATTTATCCTTCTGCTCAGAATACCCTTCATGCAATGCAATCCCCCAGCCAAATGCGTCAATTCTTTGGGCCTACTGGACGTTAATATTTCCTGATAACACCCTCTCCCCTTATGTGGGAGAGGTAGTCCTTATCTAACTTCCTCTCTACCTTATTCAATGCTATCATGTGCCATTCTTACGTTTAACTTATTTATTTTATGCATTTTGAATTACTTAGCACCTGCAATCAAGCTCGTCGTGGCCGATTAACGTTTGCTCGCGGTACTGTTGAAACACCTGTTTTTATGCCAGTTGGCACTTACGGTACTGTGAAAAGTTTAACTAGCGAGGATTTACGCTCATTTGGCAGCGAAATTATCCTAGGTAACACGTACCATCTTATGCTGCGCCCTGGCACAGCAATTATTCAATTACACGGCGATCTCCATGAGTTTATGCATTGGCAATGGCCAATTCTCACTGATTCTGGTGGCTTTCAAGTCTTTAGTCTGGGCGATTTGCGTAAAATAACGGAAGAGGGCGTTTGCTTTCGCTCCCCTTTAAATGGCGATAAGGTATTATTAACCCCTGAAAAATCGATGCAAGTGCAACGTGAATTAGGTTCAGATATTGTTATGGTATTTGATGAATGCACTCCCTACCCAGCAACTTATCAAGAAGCCGCCGATTCGATGCGACTTTCTTTACGATGGGCCAAGCGTTGTAAACAAGCTCATGACAATAATCCTGCGGCATTATTTGGTATTGTACAAGGCGGCATGCACCTCCCCTTACGTGCAGAGTCTTTAGCCGGCTTAATGGATATTAGTTTTGATGGGTATGCCCTTGGTGGCCTATCTGTTGGTGAACCAAAAGATGAAATGTTAACAACATTAGCGTATACTGCACCCAAATTGCCAGCTGATAAACCTCGATACCTAATGGGTGTTGGAACACCGCAAGACTTGGTGGAAGGGGTAAGACGTGGCATTGATATGTTTGATTGTGTGATGCCCACGCGCAATGCGCGTAATGGCCATTTATTTACTACTACGGGTGTAGTTCGTATTCGCAATAGCTGTTATAAAACGGATACGAAACCAGTGGATGAGCAGTGTGGTTGTTATACCTGTCAACATTACAGTCGTGCTTATTTGCATCATTTAGATAAATGCGGCGAAATGTTGGCAAGCCGTTTGAATAGCATTCATAATTTGTATTATTATCAAACGTTAATGCAATCGATGCGTACTGCGATAGCTGCACAAACATTTGATACGTTCGTGTATAATTTTTACCAGCAAATGGGTTTAGATCTTCCAACAACTTAGCTTTATTACGAGGTTTTTATGCTAGATAATATATTAAATTTTTTCATGTCTGCCGCTCATGCTGCAGAATCTGCGACGACTGAAGTGACCTCCGCAGCCAATAACGCAGCTGCCACTGTGACTGAAGCAACACCTGGTGTTGGTATGTCTGAGTTATTAATTCTTGGTGTATTTGTAATAATTTTTTATTTCATGTTATGGCGTCCACAAAGCAAACGCGCTAAAGAACATCGTCAATTAATGGCTTCATTAGCAAAAGGCGATGAGATTGTTACCGCAGGTGGTATTTTAGGTAAAATTTCTAGACTACAAGACGACATCATATTCGTTACTATCAGCGATAATGTTGAAATTAAAGTGCAAAAAGGCTCTGTTGTAGCTGTATTGCCTAAAGGGACAGTAAAAACTGCGGAATAAGTTTTTTTACTCTGGATCCTTCTATAACGTCATCCCCGCTTGCGCGAGGATGACGTTGTAGAAGGGGAAGATAACTAATCAAACATCATATATTCAATAAGGACGCTTCATGGTACTCAACCGTTATCCGTGGTGGAAAAATACATTAATTATTTTAATACTTTTAGTGGGCGTTATTTACGCACTACCCAATCTTTATGGTGAGGATCCAGCTGTTCAAATTATTGGCGACCGAGGAGCACCAGTAAATGATGCACTGTCTAACCAAGTCAAACAGGTGTTGGATAATAATCATTTTGCCTATAAAGAAGTGCAACTATCGAATAATAGAATTTTAGTCCGTTTAAAAAGCGCTGATAATCAATTACAAGCAAAAGATGCTGTAAAAGAGGCATTGGGCGATAACTATATCGTGGCGCTTAATTTAGCTCCTGCAACACCCGCTTGGTTAACAGCGCTTGGTGCTACCCCCATTAAATTAGGTTTAGACTTACGCGGTGGTGTTCACTTTTTAATGGAAGTGGATATTGACTCAGCAGTTAAAAAGCGAGAAGAGAGCTACGTTGATGAATTGCGCGGTCAATTACGCAATCAAAAATTACGCTACACCAACATTAGTTTATTACGTCAAGGTGGAATCGCTATTGTCTCTCGTGATGAGCAAACACGTACCGATATATCAAATTATCTTAAAGCCAATTTCCCACAACTTACCTATACCGAGGCAACTCCCACTGCTGATAATTATGTCATCAATGCACAATTAACTTCTAACGAGCAAAAAGATGCCAGTGATTATGTAATGGATCAAAGCTTGACCACCTTACGCAATCGCGTGAATGAATTAGGGGTGGCAGAAGCATTAGTGCAACGTCAAGGTAGTAATCGTATTATTGTGCAATTACCGGGTGTGCAAGATACAGCACGTGCAAAAGAAATCATTGGTAAAATTGCAACGCTTCAATTTTTAATGGCAGATAGTGATGTAGATGTACAAAGTGCATTAAATGGTAGTTTACCATTAGGTACAAAAATTATTTACGATCGTGAAAGTCGACCTTATGTATTAAAAGATCGTGTCATATTATCAGGTGATAGTATTATTGGCGCCACCTCTGGCATGGATGAGTTTGGTCGTCCTGCAGTCTTTGTGCGAGTCGGCGGTAATACCACTTTGTTCCAACAATTTACTCAACAAAATATTGGCAAACAAATGGCCAGTGTTTTCATTGAAACGCGAGTTGATGACATTGAAGTGAATGGTGAAAAACGCCGTGTTAAACGCACTAAAGAAGAAATTATTAGCGTAGCCACTATTCAATCAGCTTTGGGTAATAGTTTTCAAATTACCGGTATTGGTGATGCAGAAGAAGCGCGTAACTTAGCATTATTATTACGTTCAGGTGCATTACCAGCGACAATTGATTTTGTAGAAGAACGTACGGTAGGGCCTAGCCTTGGTTTGGAAAATATTGAAATGGGTGTGCGCTCGGTCATTGTAGGGCTTGTTTGTGTGCTTGCTTTTATGGCCGTTTATTACCATTTATTTGGTATTTTTGCCAATGTCGCTTTGGTCGCTAATTTAATTTTATTATTGGCCTTGCTTTCTATTATCGGCGCCACATTAACCTTACCTGGTATTGCCGGTATTGTATTAACGTTAGGTATGGCCGTTGATGGTAATGTACTAATTGATGAGCGGATCCGTGAGGAAATGCGCAATGGTACACCACCGCAAGCAAGTATCGATGCTGGTTATGAAAAAGCATTGGTGACTATTTTAGATGCGAATATTACCACTTTAATTGCTGCGCTAGCCTTGTTTTCTTTAGGAAGTGGTCCAATTAAAGGTTTTGCTGTAACCCTAACCGTTGGGTTATTAACCTCCGTATTTAGCGGCGTTATGATATCGCGAATGCTAGTTAATTACTGGTATGGTGGTCGTAACGTGAAAAAATTATCGATTGGAATATAAGCATGGAATTTTTTAAAAAACAAACATCAATTGACTTTTTTGGTTATCGTAAAGTAGCCCTCGTTTTTTCTGCAATTTTAGTGACAATTTCGATCATGTCATTAAGTATTAAAGGACTAAATTGGGGTTTGGATTTTACCGGTGGCACCGTGGTGGAGCTGAGTTATCCTAGCGAAGTTAACCTAGATACTATCCGCAGCACCTTACATCAAAATGGTTTTGAAGAAGCCGTGGTTCAGTTTTACGGTAGCACGCATGATGTGATAGTACGTATTGCGCCGCGCGAAGGTCAAAATGAACAAGTATTAGCGAAAAATTTATTAAACGTATTACAACAAACCTCAAGTGATGTTCGATTATTACGTGCTGAAACAGTAGGAGCACAAGTTGGACAGGAATTAGCACAAAAGGGAACTTTGGCTGTATTATTGGCCTTATTTTTAATTGCTTGCTATATAGGCTTTCGTTTTGAATATCGATTTGCAGCCAGTGCTGCCGTGGCATTAGCACATGATCCCATTATTATTTTAGGAGTGTTTTCACTCTTTGGACTTGAGTTTGATTTAAATACATTAGCTGCCATATTAGCCATTTTAGGTTATTCATTGAATGATACTATCGTGGTATTTGATAGGGTAAAAGAAAATTTTGTACGTGTTCGTAAAGGAACGCCGCTGGAAATTATGAATTTATCCATTAACCAAACATTATCTCGTACCATTATGACCTCAGGTTTGACTTTGCTTGTTGTCCTGTCGTTATTAATTTTTGGGGGCCCTAGCATTTTTGGATTTGCCCTAGCGTTTTTTATTGGCATTTTGGTAGGCACCTATTCTTCAATTTATGTCGCTGGGTCCTGTGCGGTCGCCCTTGGCCTTAATAAACAAGATTTAATGCCACCAGCAAAAAATCAGGCAGAATAAATTACGATATTGAGAAAGAATATCGAGTCTTTTGCATTGGGTAGTTCTTCCTACATCGTCGTCCCCGCGAAAGCGG
>Ga0302315_10000074_pt1 | contig 121726 bp, 104 predicted proteins | sample III_Palsa_N3_1_FD_200532 | JGI IMG/M metagenome (GOLD analysis project Ga0302315, IMG submission 200532) | Peat permafrost microbial communities from Stordalen Mire near Abisko, Sweden - III_Palsa_N3_1 | ecosystem: Environmental > Terrestrial > Soil > Palsa > Peat permafrost | place: Sweden...
AGGCTACAGATATTGGGGAAGTGGTTAAGAAATTAAACGCGATTGATGTTACCGGTATTAATGGCGATGCTAAAGCGAAAGAGGCGATCAAGGCAGTTGTTGTGGCGGCAGGTTTTGATGATGGAGGCGCTGAAGGACAGGCCTTTTTGAAGGTATTAGGAGCTATAAAAGAAGAAGCTGATAAAGCCAACTATGCCAAAGATATATTAAGGGCAGTTGTTGAGGCTGCACAAGAAAAATATCAAGCCAAGTTGTTTGATGCCGCTGCGAAGGAAGCTATTAAGAAATTTCCTAATATAGATGAATTAATAGCAGAATTAGCTAAGATTTATGCTGCAAAAGCAACATCTGAACAATTAGTAGACGCTGTTATTGCAGCAGCAAAAATTGAAGATCCACTAATGAAATCCGTGCGAGATGGACTTGCTGCCGTTGCTGATAAAAAAGGATATGCTGATACATTGCTCGCAACGATATCAAGCGCTGCAAATGAAAAGAAGCAGGAATTATCAGTACAAGCAGCTCGTCTTGCAGCAGCGACAACAGGCCTTGCAGCCGCCGCTACGCATGGTGCGGGACTAGGTGGAGGAACGCATCCAGCAGGGCAGCACTTAACAGCAGGCGGAAGAACAGCAACAACAACACTGACAACAAGTATGCGATCTCAGACTATCTCAGATGCGGATTGGCAGAAGATTATTCAGAAGATAAAAACACAGGTCGAAGCTAAGCATGGATCAGTACGGGCAGAACCCTCAGGCTCTAAAATCACTGTTTCTCCTGTAGCAAGCCAGCCTTTAAAAGGTCAATATGAAGTAACCCGAAACAATGTTGATCGCAGTATTGCCATTACTTCGAATGCTGCTCCACCTGATGTTGCTTCTATGGTCGAAAGTTTTAAAACTGCTGCAAGTGTGAACGGACAGGACGCATGCGATCTGAGCAGTGCAGCCGATCCTACTACAGCCTTGAATATTATTGGAATGTTAATGAGTAAACCAGAGCCAATTATTATTCCGACAGTCAAAGATCCACAGTTATTGTCAGAAATGAGAGCAGTAGCCAAGAAAGCAGCAGACACGGGAAACCAACTGTTTGCAAGTGTTATCGCACATTACGATAGTAAACACGCAGCGCCAGAAGAAAGAGCAGGCAGAAAGGTTAGAGGCCCAGGGGATCATGAGTAGAGAGTAACCGTTCGGACTCTTTAAAAGCTAAATCTTCTGCTTCAGATCCGCCTTCATAAAAGCTGAAAAATCTTCAGCTTTTAAAGGCTTGCTGAAATAATAGCCCTGAATATATTGGCAACCGCGCTCTTTTAGAAATTGTAATTGAGCTTCCGTTTCAACCCCTTCAGCCAGCGTTTTAATCCCCAACTCTTTGGCCATGGTCAAGATAGCTGAGACAATCGTCGCGCTGTCGTGATTAGTCGTTACATCATCAATAAATGTTTTATCAATTTTAATTTTATCAATGTGAAAATGTTTTAGATAACTAAAGCTTGAATACCCTGTGCCAAAATCATCAATAGCGAGCGATATTCCTCGATTAGAAAGAGCGGTAATGATCGATGCCAAGCCTTCATCTAGCACTGCAGTTTCAGTGAGTTCTAATTCAATACAGGTAGGATCGATGCCTGTCTTCGCTAAAATTTTATCAACCGTCTCAACCAAGTTGCCTTGGCGTAATTGCTTTGCAGCAAGATTAATGGCTATTTTAAAATCCTGGAAGCCCTCTTGATGCCAAAGAACAGCTTGCGTTGCCGCTTTCTCTAAGATCCAATCTCCCATGGGAACAATAATCTCAGTTTTTTCTGTTAATGGAATAAATTTAATGGGTAGTATCAAACCCTGTGTTGGGTGATTCCATCGCATTAAAGCTTCTGCGCCACTGACTTTTCCGATATGAAGATCAATGATTGGTTGATAGTAAACTTCTAATTCCTTTCTTTCGATAGCGTAACGCAATTCATTTTCCAGTGCCAGTTGCGAAGAGGTATAATCGGAGGAGGTAACGATTCTAGATAATTTGAGTGAATTGAGCAGCCATTTGTTATTTCTAACATTCATTCCTAACAAGAAAAGAAAATATAACACATTAAAGCCGGTAAGATATTGATAATGTTCTTCAGATTGTAAAGCTAGCCATAGCGTGACTGGTAGCAAGGTAAAACAGAGAGAAATCAGGCAAAGTGTAAAGGCTCCGATATTCACGAGCGAAAAAGCAGCAGCAACCATCAAGGTAACAGAAAGTAATATCATGTAGTGTGTTTGGCTAGGAAAATTTAAAACAATGAGTAGTCCCCAAAGCATTGCACAGCAAGAAATACCAACAGAGAGCAAAAATCCCCATGTTTTAAGTGAAAGGGTTGATTTGTATTTTTTATAGCAACGATAGAGTATTGAAATAAAGATCAGGATTGTGTAAAGCCCCAGCAGCCAGCTGATCGCTAAAAAAGGATTTGAGTGCTGGTAACAAAAAGCGGCAATAGCTGTGCTGGTGATTAGCATTGCTACGCTTGCAATAGGAACGTCTTGATATAAATGATCAACAAGATCTTCTGCTATGTCCTGTTGGATGGGATCTTGCTCAAAACTGAGTGATGACTCGTTTGCGTCCAATGTTATCCCTTAATTAAAGGTTAAGCCCTCCCGATTATAGTGTTTAACGAGGTATTTTAAAAGTTAAGAACTAAAGCTTGGCGTTTTCAAAAGCAATTGCCTATCGTGTTGCTGATTGAGGACAATTAATATGTTAGCTGTATAAAATATAATTATTTTATACCTCAACTAAACTATAAATTTGCAGGAGTCCGACTTCTTGTGAAAAAATGGAAAAGAAATATAGTGAACAGCGTAAAAGTGGGGCGAGTGTGATTGATGCCAACGGTTTTCGGTCGAATGTTGGGATAATCCTGACAAACCACGCGGGCAATGTGTTTTGGGGGAAGCGTGTGGGCAAAGAAGCCTGGCAATTTCCACAGGGTGGGATCAATGAGGATGAAAACCCCGATCAAACCCTCTTTCGCGAGCTCTATGAGGAAATTGGTCTGAAGGAAAGTGATGTGACGGTGTTAGGGCGTACGCGGCGCTGGCTAAAATATCGTATTCCGACACGGCTCATTCGAAAAGCGATGCCACGCTGTATTGGTCAAAAACAACTTTGGTATCTCTTACGTTTAGAATCGGACGAAAGCAAAATTGCGCTCGATGCCAGTGTTAAACCTGAATTCGATCATTGGGAATGGGTGAGCTATTGGTATCCGTTGAGGCGTGTGGTGTTATTTAAACGAGAAGTGTATCGGCAAGCGCTCAAAGAACTTTCGCCCTATTTATTTAAATCATTGAGTCAACAATAGTATTAAAAACGGTTAGCTTAAAATATGTTTATATATCCGGCAATCAATCCTATCGCCTTTACCTTAGGCCCTGTGTCTATTCATTGGTATGGTTTAATGTATTTATTAGGCTTTATGGGGACATTCGGATGGTGCTACAAAAATCGCTTAAAAAGTACGCCAGTGTGGACTGCTGATACGCTGATGGATTTATTGTTTTATATTGCCTTAGGCGTTATTTTTGGCGGAACTTTAGGGTATTTGCTTTTTTATGAGCCGGCTGTTTTCATCACCGATCCCTTACGCATTTTGCGCTTTTGGGAACCAGGGCGTTCTTTTCATGGGGGATTAGTAGGCGTTATTATCACTGTTTTTATCTACGCTAAAATACATCGCCGTCATTTTTTGGAGATAAGCGATTTTATTGCACCAAGCGTGCCGATTGCGATAGCCACCGGGCGTTTGGGAAATTTTATTAATGGAGAATTGTGGGGGCGCGTGACACAGGTGCCTTGGGGCATGTTTTTTCCAGGAGCAGGTGATTTGCCTAGGCATCCTTCACAATTATATGAATTGGGGTTAGAAGGGATCGCTTTATTTTTAATTTTAAATCTCTTTGCCAAAAAAGAACGGCCGAGAGGCGCTGTGTCTGGATTATTTTTAGTGGGCTATGGTGTTTTTCGATCGTCTGTTGAGCTTTTTAGAGAACCTGATTTTGATCAAGGATATTTTTTCTTTGGCACTTTAACCAAGGGGCAATTATTATCATTTCCAATGGTAATAATTGGTTGTTTCATGATCTATGCTGCCTATCGGCACCAAACAAAGGGGAGATAATCGTGCAGCAATATTTAACACTCATGCAACAGGTATTACAACATGGGACTAAAAAAGAAGATCGTACTGGCACTGGAACGCTCAGTATTTTTGGTTACCAAATGCGTTTTGATTTAGCCCAAGGATTTCCGTTATTAACGACTAAAAAAGTGCATTTGCGTTCTATTATTCATGAATTATTGTGGTTTATTCAAGGCAGCACGAATGTTCGACCGCTACACGAGGTTGGGGTGACCATTTGGGATGAATGGGCAGACGCTGATGGAAACTTAGGGCCTGTTTATGGCAAGCAATGGCGATCGTGGCCAGATGGTAAAGGCGGAAGCATCGATCAGATGAGCGAACTCCTGCGGAATTTAAAAGAAAACCCTGACTCTAGGCGTTTATTGGTCTGCAGCTGGAATGTAGCCGATATTGAAAAAATGGCGCTCCCACCTTGTCATTGTTTATTTCAATTTTATGTGGCAAATGGTCGGTTATCGTGTCAACTTTATCAGCGCAGCGCGGATATCTTTTTAGGGGTTCCTTTTAATATTGCGTCTTATGCGCTTCTGACCCAAATGATCGCATCAGTCGTTGGTTTAAAATTGGGAGAGTTTATTCATACCTTGGGCGATGCGCACTTATATTTAAACCATCTTGATCAAGCGCGTGAACAATTAGAGCGAAAACCCTACGCTTTGCCTCAGATGATGATTAATACCGAACGGTCTTCTCTGTTTGATTTCAGGTTCGAAGATTTTACATTAATGGATTATCAGTCTCATCCTAAAATTTCAGCGCCTATTGCAGTATAGAAAAATGAAAATCGCTTTAGTCGTTGCAATGAGTGAAAATGGGGTGATTGGCAAAGCACAAAAATTGCCGTGGCACTTGCCGGAAGAATTACAGTATTTTCGGGCACTGACTTTAGGAAAACCAGTGATTATGGGGCGGCAGACCTTTGAATCGATTGGCAGTCGTCCCTTACCTAAGCGGCACAACATTGTTTTAACTCGTCAACCAGATTGGCAGGCGACAGGATGTGACACGGCGCACACCGTGACAGAGGCCATCACGCTAGCAGGGGAGATTGAAGAGTTAATGGTGATTGGGGGCGCTGAGATCTATCAGGCTTTTTTAAACGAGGCGCATCGCATTTATTTAACGATTGTTCATGGAGATTATGCGGGAGACACTTTCTTTCCAGCGATTTCATGGAATGAATGGCAATTGAGCTCAGAAAAAAAATGGGCAGGTTTTTCAACCCAAGTTTGGGACAAAAAATGACAATCAAAAGCCAACTATTGGGAAATTTAGCTTATATTCTGGTGTCTGTTCTGGCGAAAACATTAAGGGTGACGATTGTAAAACATCCTGATTATGATCCAAAAACGCCCTATTTATTCGCCTTTTGGCATGGAAAACAATTACTCCCCGTGTTAACACTTACTCAACACCAAACTCGAAGAGCCGTGTTAGTCAGTCCCTCTCGGGATGGCGATCTCTTAAGCATTTGTTTAACCCGTTTGGGCTATGAAACGATACGGGGATCGTCTCGTCATCGTAATGTCGAGAGCTTAGTGGGGATGATACGAAAATTAAAAGTAGGTTGTTCTTTAGGATTTGGGATAGATGGGCCGATTGGTCCTTTGCATCAAGTAAAACCGGGGATGACTCATTTGGCACAAAAATTAAATATTCCTATTATTCCGGTTGGCAGCGCTTTTCAGCGTGCTTGGATCTTTCATAAAGCCTGGGATAAATATGCGTTACCGAAACCCTTTAGTAAGGCTATTTTGTATTTGGGTAAACCCCTTATCATTCAGCCAGGTGCCGATTTAAACCTTGAGAATAGGGCACTTGAAAAAAACATTCATCAAGCAGAAGCAGAGGCTGCTGCTTTGTTGTAATATAGTCAAAAATAAAACGGAATAAGCATCGTTATGGCAAAAAAGAGTTATACATCTGAGTCTATCGAAGTTTTAACAGGACTTGAGCCTGTTAGAAAACGTCCGGGCATGTATACGGATACCACGCGACCAAATCATTTAGCTCAAGAAGTCATCGACAATAGTGTGGATGAGGCGATCAGTGGCTATGCCACGGCAATAACCGTTATCCTGCATGAAGATGGCGCGCTAGAAGTCATTGATAATGGGCGCGGTATGCCAACAGACATTCATCCCGAACATAAAGTACCTGGCATTGAGTTAATATTAACGCGCTTACATGCAGGGGCAAAATTTTCTCAGCAAAGTTATCGTTTTTCAGGCGGATTGCATGGCGTTGGGGTATCTGTTGTAAACGCTTTATCCGATCGCTTAGAAGTGTGGGTCAAGCGAGAAGGTCAAATTTATCATATGAGCTTTGAGCATGGTGAACGTGCTTCAAAATTAAAAGCAGTTGGGAAAGCAGACAAAAATGAAACAGGTACCACCGTTAAATTTTGGCCAGAAGCAAAATATTTTGATTCTCCTAAAATTTTAAGCAAACCTTTAAAACATTTATTACAAGCCAAAGCGGTGCTTTGTCCTGGATTGCGGGTCACTTTCTTTGAAGCGGCAACAGAAGAGCGCTTCGAATGGCATTATGCAGGGGGCTTGAAATCTTATTTATTAGAACAATTATTAGATCGCACTGTTTTGCCGGCAGAGCCTTTTGAAGGAGCTTTCGAAGGGAATGAAGAGATGGCGAGTTTTGCAGTTATTTGGGCGCCTTTAGAGAGCGAATCACTGCAAGAAAGCTATGTTAATTTGGTGCCTACCCCTCAAGGTGGCACCCATGTGAATGGCCTTCGCACTGGTTTATTAGAAGCGATGCGGGAGTTTTGTGAATTCCACCATTTATTACCGAGAGGCATTAAGCTGGCTCCGGATGATATTTGGGAAAAAATTAATTTTGTCTTATCGGTGAAATTATTAGATCCACAATTTTCTGGGCAAACCAAAGAACGGCTATCTTCTCGTGAGTGTGCTGCCTTTGTGACAGGGGTCGTTAAAGATTCCTTTAGCCTTTGGTTAAATCAGCATATTCCGATGGCTAATGCTTTAGCTGAATTTGTGATCGAAAATGCCGAAAAGCGTCTACGATCAGGCAAATTAATTGCTCGTAAAAAAATCACGCAAGGCCCTGCCTTGCCAGGAAAATTAGCTGATTGTAGTTTACAAGACTTAAGTCGTTCAGAGCTCTTTTTAGTCGAAGGAGATTCTGCGGGAGGATCTGCCAAGCAAGCCAGAGATAGAACATTCCAAGCCGTGATGCCGTTAAAGGGTAAGATTTTAAATACTTGGGAAGTCGATTCTAATGAAATTTTATCTTCGCAAGAAGTACATGATATTGCCGTCGCAGTTGGAATTGATCCGGGCAACGCCTCGCTTGAAAAATTACGTTATGGAAAAATTTGTATTTTGGCAGATGCCGATTCAGATGGGCAACATATCGCTACATTATTATGTGCGCTTTTTGTGCGGCATTTTAGAAGTTTAGTAGAAGCGGGACATTTATTTGTGGCTATGCCACCGCTGTATCGTATTGATATTGGTAAAGAAGTCTATTATGCCTTGGACGATGCTGAAAAAAAGGGTATTTTGGATAAAATTGCCGCTGAAAAAACTCGGGGTAAAGTCGTGGTACAACGCTTTAAAGGGTTAGGGGAAATGAATCCTTTACAACTTCGAGAAACCACGATGGCCTTAGATACCAGACGATTAGTGCAATTAACTTTAAGTGATGCGGATGATGCCACGACAACCTTGGATATGTTATTAGCCAAAAAACGAGCCGCTGATAGAAAACAATGGCTAGAAGATAAAGGAAACTTAGCAGATGTCTAAAGCAAAAATTTATTCTTTTCCGACGTCCGAGCAACAGTCACTAAGAGTTTTTACCGAAAAAGCGTATCTTGATTATTCAATGTACGTTATTTTAGATCGGGCACTGCCCTATATCGGCGATGGGCTAAAACCTGTGCAGCGCCGTATTATTTATGCGATGTCAGAACTAGGATTATCATCGCAGGCAAAATATAAAAAATCGGCCCGGACCATTGGGGATGTGTTAGGAAAATTCCATCCGCACAGTGAAGCTGCGTGTTATGAGGCTATGGTGCTGATGGCGCAGCCATTTTCTTATCGATATCCTTTTATTGATGGGCAAGGAAATTGGGGTTCTCAGGACGATCCAAAATCTTTCGCAGCGATGCGTTATACAGAGGCGAAATTATCAGCGTATGCGAATGCCTTATTAAGCGAACTTGAACTTGGGACAGTAGAGTGGGTCCCCAATTTTGATGGAAGCTTAAATGAGCCAAAATTATTGCCCGCACGCTTGCCTAATATTTTATTAAATGGCACAACCGGGATTGCTGTTGGAATGGCAACTGATATTCCGCCGCATAATTTAAGCGAAGTCGTGAATGCTTGTATTCATTTATTAGCGCATCCAGACGCATCGATTGAAGATTTAATGCAATATATTCAAGGGCCGGATTTTCCAACAGAAGCCGAAATTGTAACCTCTGCTCAGGATATTTTGAAAATTTATCAAACCGGAAATGGCACCTTAAGAATGCGGGCAGTCTATCAAGAAGAGGATGGCGATATTATTGTGACGGCATTGCCTCACTTGGTCTCGGGCAGTAAAATTTTGGAGCAAATTGCAGCCTTAATGCAGGCGAAAAAGCTGCCGTTGGTGTCCGATCTTCGGGATGAATCCGATCATGAACATCCCACGCGTTTGGTGATAACGCCTCGCTCTAACCGGATTGAAGTAGAAAGTTTAATGGCGCATTTATTTGCCACGACCGATCTCGAGCGAACCTATCGAGTCAATTTGAATATGATTGGGCGAGATGGTCGCCCCAAAGTTAAGAATCTAAAAGAAGTTTTATCTGAATGGCTGCTTTTTAGAAAAGAAACGGTCACTTTGAGATTGCAATGCCGTTTAGAAAAAGTGAAGACACGTTTACATTTACTAGATGGCTTTTTAATTGCTTATCTTAATATTGACGAAGTCATTGCCATTATTCGACACCAAGAACAACCCAAAGCAGTTTTGATGGCGAAGTTTGGCTTAAGTGACGAACAAGCAGAATCCATTTTAGAATTAAAATTACGGCAATTGGCGAAGTTAGAAGAAGTGAAAATTCGCACAGAACAACAAACTTTAGCCGAAGAACGCTTAGGTTTAGAGCAAACCTTAGAATCAGAGCAGCGTTTGAAAACACTGATGAAAAAAGAATTAGAAGCAGATCTTAAAACCTATGGAGATAAACGATTGTCTCCGATTGTTGAACGTCTTCCTGCTCAAGTATTAGTCGAGATAGATAAGCCACCGGTAGAATCGGTGACCGTTATCTTGTCGAATAAAGGGTGGGTGCGTGCAGCCAAGGGGCATGAGATTGATCCGACCAATTTAAACTATAAGACCGGGGATAGTTTTAAAATGGCAGTACTGGGGAGAAATGATCAACCAGTGGTCTTTTTAGATGCGACAGGTCGGGCCTATACAGTGAGTGCGCAAAATCTTCCTTCTGCCAGAGGACAAGGCGAACCATTAACAAGTTTAGTCAACCCGCCACCCGGAACCAGCTTTAGCAGTGTGATCATGAGTGAAATGGACGATCGCTATCTGTTATTGGCGAATAGTGGCTATGGTTTTATGGTGCCGTTTAATGAGCTTTTAGGTAAAAATCGCAACGGAAAAATGATTGTTAAACTCAAAGCCGATCAAGTATTATTGCCCGCGTTGCTAGCGCCAAAAGCACTGAAAGATTGCTATGTAGTCGTGGTCAGTCAAGATGCGAAATTATTAATATTTCCGTTGGCCGGCGTATCAGAAATGGCCAAAGGAAAAGGTAATAGATTAATGGCTATTTCAAAAAGTAGTCGGATTGTCTTTGCAGCGCTGTGCGGGCTAAATCAAACGCTCACTTTAGTGAGTGCTAAAAAGAAATTGATCTTAAAGCCTAGTGAATGGAAAGGCTATATGGCAGATATTGGCAGTCGCGGGCAAAAATTACCGAAGGGAACAGAGAATATTCAAACGTTAACGATTACTTAACGTTTATAAATTTCCGGTTTGAAATTTCTTTAATTCTTCTAGTCTATTTTTGGTCAGGGTTAAATGACAAACGGTTTCTCTCCTTGGGGCAGAATTTCCACCATAAAAAGAGAAATAGACGACCCGACATTGAGCATCACGAAACTTAACCCAAGCGCTTTCGGCTTCTTTTAGTTGTTTGACCAGTTGGGTTTTATGGCTGTTTTCTCTATCTTCTTTTTCATAAGAAGCGATGAGTTCCTGATAGACCAAATTTAGCTCGCGATCGTATCGTTTTAAAGCTTCCCCCTGACACTGAGCCCATCCTGTTTCACAACTAAATATCGAGAGATTATCTTTTTCATTTTTTTGATATAATATTGGGCAATCTTTTTCTGGATTTACTTCGTAGAGAAACCCAGGAACTTTATCATCTGAGGATGTATTTTGAGAAAATAAAATAGTGATGATTAGAATGATTAATTTTTTCATCAAGTTCTCTTATCAATTGATCTCGACATAAGTGTAGCAGTATTCTTCGAACAGTAAAAGAAATGTAGCGAAAATCCATTATAGCAATCAAGAAATTCTACCTCTCGACAATTTTAGGGTGTTGCTCTATACATTGAGGTCATTTCAAGCTAGGCTGAAAGTTATTGAAAATTGGTTGCTACCATTTATTAATTTATTAATTTATTGAATATTAATCTAGGGAGTATATAAAAATGACCAAACTTAAGCGTATTTTTATTGTCGGACATACGGGTGCACGCAAATCATCACTGGGCGAAGCTTTGGCTGAAAAACTTGGGTGGCAGTATATCGACGCCAATCCTGGTTTAGAGCGTTACATTGGGCGAAATTTAAATGAAATTTTGGGAGAACAGGGGGAAGCCGCATTTCATCAATGTGAAGCTGAAATAATCTCTCATTATATTGGCAAAGAGCAGGTTGTGGTCGTGATGGAAGAAGCTGTCATCGCCACAGAAAAGAATAGAAAATTGTTATCTTCAGAGTTTGTCGTTTATTTAAAAGTCTCGACATTGGTGCAAATTGAACGATGGTCGAGCGGTCGAACGCCACTACTCCCCATCGCTGATCTAAAAGCATTTCTAGATAAGCAGCATCTTGAACGCGATAGATTCTTTGAAGAAGTTGCGACGCTTGCTATAGAGTCTGCTTCTATTGAAGGGGATGTGAATAAAATAATAAAAGCACTTGAAGAATAGGATGTTTAAAACGAGGGCAAGGCGTTTTTCGTGAAGATACGGGGATTTCAGCGTAAATCCCCGCAAAGAACCGACAACAAACGGATTGAAGGGATGTTTGTTATTTGATGAAATACCTTTTTTGAATCAAGGAAAGGTGTACAAGGATGTTATCTCAAGCCCCCTCGCTGTCAAGTATTCTGAGTCAGATCCAAGCAAAAAAAGCAGAAGATCAATTATCGTTAGAACAAAAATTTCAGGCAGAACAACAAAGTATTCAAGCACAAAAAATAACTTTAGATGTAGAAAAAGAAAAAGCGGTACAAGAAATAACAGATCTAACAGCAGGCGCTCGTTTAAATCATGCCTTACTGAAAAAAGCCTTAGAAGATTGTGAGGATCCTACCGCTAGTTTAGATCAGATCAGAAAAGTATTATCCTTGGATGGGGATATGCTCGCTCTTTTTCTGAACGCAGGCGCATTATTAACGGCTTATCAGGTTGATCATATAGAGGCTTTTAACTTATTGATCACAAAACTAAAATATAGCCAGTTAGGAAATCAGGATGATGCCAGCGATTATACCTTGCAAGAGGCACTATGTTGGCATCCTGCAGACACGAAAGCCCAACAAATCATGGGAAAAATAGCAGAAACAGCATTGATGAGAGATGTTTTTGAATCAGAAAAAGATCTGAGCTGGCTCGCTTCTTTGTTATTGATCTGCCCTCGTTTAGTTAATCTTAAAAATCCTGAGAGAGATAACGTCACGATTGCGATGAAATTAGCACGCTCACCCGATTGGGGCTTATTGAATTCTCTTCGACAGAAGGATATTGAATGGGATTTCAGGGATAATCTTGGCTTCAATCTTTTTGATCATGCTTTCCAAAGTGCTAATCGAGAGTTGTGTATACAAATACCAGGAAAAAAAGACGTAGATCCTTTTCAGTGGGCAGCATTGCAAGGAGAGATAGCGCTGTGTAAAAATTTAATTAAGCAAGGAAACGTGCTAGAGAAAAACCAAACAGTGGTCATACTTGCTGCTGCTCGTTACGGTAACATTGAACTGATGAAAATCTTGCAAGCCATGGGTTGGGATCTCACTGTTCAGGCAGGATTAGCTCTAAAAACAGCAATTTTTTACCGCCAGGACAGTCTAGTGCAATATTTATTAAGGCAAGACTCAGTGTATCAAACGGCGCAAGCGGTGCAACAGGACTTTGATTGTTCCCTTGAAGAAAAACGTTTAGGGTGGATCGGAAAACCGATTGAAATGTGTATGGCAGTGATGAACGAAAAAATAAGTCAGGGTTTAGGCACGTGGAGCACTTGGAAAGCAGAAAGATTCAAGCAAGATAGACAAAAAGATGATATTGACTTTTCTATTCCAGAGAAACCGGGATCCTCAAAAATGCTTTTTTCTCAGGGACTATTTTTTATAAAAAAACTACACCAATCAAAAAGAAAATTTTCAGATGACTGGAAGGTTGTTCTGGAATGTATTAAAAATGAGATGGAACAGCACTTAAAAATACCATTATTTCCTGGTTTTCCGCGCTTTGCAACCTTGGAAGAGTCATCTTTTGCAGAGACAGGATTTTTTAAAGAATGGGCTTTGCCGGTGGCAGCACTGCAAGAAATAATTTTGCCGAAATTGCCGGATGAAGTAAAGAGCTTGCTAGAAGAAAGGCAAGGGTTTTTGGAATTGATCTATAAAAAACCTGGCAACTCGGGTATTTCTAAATTTACAGAACCAATGTGTTCTTTTAACTATAGGTTTCATCTTTATTATCATCATTCGACTGGAGAACAAGTCAGGGTAGGCCGACTAGAGCTCAGGAGTGAGCACGTTGCCGAAAAAGCCTATCCAGGTATTGCAGATTTAGTCGATTTTTTTTACGGTTGTCCCAGCGATAGTACAGAAACTTATCAGCTTTCGAAGAGAGGGTTTCGCGCTTTCATGGTTCATTCAGATAGTGAGGCAGCCAGACTGGTTTTTGGTTTATGGTATCAGTGGATGGCGCTGTTAGGATTAAATGGGATCAAACAAGATCGCTATATCCCAGCAGATAGTAAAACAATCCAAAAGGCCCTTAAAGTTCGGAAGGCGCCTTAGCCTGGATGCTAATCGCGTGAATATCGGTCTTTAATAAATCGCCGAGTGCGGTATAGATCATTTGATGCCGTTTGACCGAGGTTTTTCCTTCGAAGAAAGGACTGATCAGACTAATGATAAAATGTCCGCCTGCTTTAGCGCCAGCGTGTCCTTCATGCAAATAGCTTTCATCTTGGATATCGAGTTCGAGCGGCGTTAAAACGCTGAGCGCATGTCGGATGAGATTTAGGCGAGTTTCATAGTGATTCATGTTTTTTGACTCTAGAGGCAATGTAGAAAGCTTGTAGAAGCACAAAAATAAACGTTAATATTAACGTGCCGAATAATTTAAAGTTTACCCAGGTAGCTGTGTCGAAGTGGTAGACGACATAAAGATTTAAAGCGCCCATCAGCAGGAAAAAAATCACCCAGCTCACATTTAAGCGCTGCCAGACTTCTCGGGGCAATTGAACGCTTGATTGTAACATGCGTTGGACAAAAGGATGTGTACCGAAGTATTGGCTGAATAGAAAAGCGCAGGCGAGGATCCAATACAAGGCGGTTGGTTTCCATTTGATAAATAATTCATTGCGAAAAATAAGCGTTGCCCCTCCAAAAAAGATCAGGATCCCAAGTGTTGCCAAAGGGATAGGCGAGAAGCGGCCTTCTTTGAATCTCAGATAGAGAACTTGGACAATACTAGCTAGAATTGCCACTTCAGTCGCTGCATAGATACCGCCCCACTTGTAACTGATAAAAAACAAGAGAATGGGGAAAAAATCAGCAATAATTTTCATTAGTTAAAAAACTCAATATAATAATGGCCACAAAACGCTGAAACTCGGTATAACACCAGTTATATTCACAAAGTGTCACTGCTATCATTCTATTTTAAACACTGGACAGTTCCAAGCCATGGATTATAACAATATTCCGAAGTCACGTCATCGCGTGGTCTCTGCAATGAGGACGACGGGTCTTTTGCACTTGGGTAATTATCATGGCGCTCTAAAAAACTGGGTAGAAATACAGGATAAAAACCAGTGTTATTTTTTTGCGGCCGATTGGCACGCACTCACTACTGAATACGAACATCCAGAAAATATTGGCTATTATACCAAAGAGATGATCTTGGATTGTTTGAGTGTCGGGGTAGATCCAGCCAAATCGACTCTCTTTGTCCAATCGCATGTGCCAGAGCACGCTGAACTTCATTTGTTGCTTTCTTTCTTAACGCCTTTAAGTTGGTTGGAGCGTGTGCCAACCTATAAAGAATTACGCACAAGATTAAGGGAAAAACACTTAGCAACTTATGGTTTTTTAGGGTACCCACTGCTGCAAAGTGCTGATATTTTAATGTATAAGCCAACTTTAATCCCAGTCGGGGAAGATCAACTATCGCATATCGAATTGACCCGAGAAGTGGCGCGCCATTTTAACCATTTATATCAGGCATTTTTTCCGGAGCCAGAGGCTTTATTAACAAAGGTTAGTAAAATGCCAGGATTAGATGGGCAAAAAATGTCAAAGTCTTATCACAACACGATTGGACTGCGAGAAGATGCAAAAATTGTCGAGCAAAAAATAAAAAAGATGCCAACCGATCCCGCGCGTGTGCTTCGACGCGATCCTGGCAATCCCGATAAATGTCCAGTTTGGAATTTTCATCAAGTCTATTCTTCACCTGATGTTCAAGCCTGGGCAAACGAAGGATGTCGGTCTGCGGGCATTGGTTGTTTAGACTGTAAAAAACCGGTGATTGAAGCAGTTTTGGCTGAACAAGCACCGATTAAAGAACGGGCCGAGATGTACCAAAAAGATCCAGATCTCATTCAAGATATTATTAAAGCAGGGGCACATGCGGCAAGACAAGAGGCACAAAAAACGGTGAGTGAGGTGCGAAAAATCATAGGGCTTTGCGAGAAATGATCACAGAAGTACCAAACGATGTTATTGACCAAAACGACGCACTGCCCTGCTATGGATTTGTGCGAGGTGAGGCTGTTACGAGTTTACCCGTTGATCTTTACATTCCACCGGATGCCTTAGAAGTTGTCTTAGAAATGTTCGAAGGTCCACTCGATCTATTATTGTATTTGATCAAAAAACATAATTTGGATGTTTTAAATATTCCGGTGGCTGATATTACGCGGCAGTATATGGAATATATGGAAGCGATGACAGCATTACGCTTAGAATTAGCAGCAGAATATCTAGAAATGGCAGCGTTATTAGCCGAAATTAAGTCACGTATGTTGTTGCCTCGCCCTGCGTCAGAGGGGGGGGAAGACATCGATCCGCGTGCATTATTAGTGCGTCGTTTACAAGAATATGAGCGTTTTAAAAAAGCTGCAGTCGAAATTGACGAATTACCACGTCTCGATCGAGAATTATTCGTCGCACACATTGCTTTAGATAAAGATACCTTTGCAAAGCCAAAACCGACTGTTGAATTAAAAGAACTTTTATCTTGTTTGAAAGATATTTTTAAAAGAGTCGATTTACAATCGGTACACATGGTTAAGCGAGAAGTCTTATCGGTTCGAGAACGGATGTCTCGTATCTTAAGCAGTTTAGCAGGCGATAGATTTATCAATTTCTTTGATTTTTTTGATGTAGCAGAAGGTCGCTTAGGAGTAGTGGTCACTTTTATTGCAATACTAGAGTTGGTTCGAGAAGCATTGATTGAATGTGTGCAAAATGAACCATTTGGACCAATTTATGTAAGGGTTTCAGGATGTTAACAGAAGACAATTTGAAAAAATTGCTAGAGGCGGTGTTGCTGGTAGCAGGCAAACCGATGACAGAAGAGCAGTTATTAGAAATCTTTGGAGAAGAAGAAAGGCCTGCGATGGGGCTTTTAAAAGAAGCCATTGTCGGTTTACAACAAGACTTCGATGATCGTGCGATTGAATTAGTCCGAGTCGCGAGTGGTTATCGTTTCCAGGTAAAATCAGAATGGGCACCTTGGATGGGTCGTTTATGGGAAGAGAAAGCCCAAAAATATTCTCGTTCGTTATTAGAAACTTTAGCATTAATTGCCTATCGTCAGCCGATTACGCGAGGCGAAATAGAAGATATTCGAGGTGTTGCGGTGAGTACCACAACCATCAAAACTTTGATGGATGAACGAGAATGGGTGCGTGTCGTTGGACACAAAGAAGTGCCAGGACGCCCCGCTTTATACGCAACGACCAAGCATTTCTTAGATTATTTTGGCTTGAAACATTTGCAAGATCTGCCGGCATTACCAGAAATCATGGATTTAGATAATTTTAATTTAGAAGTGCCCGCAATAGAAGTCCTCTCAGAAGAGATAAGTGAAGCAAGTATAGAGATGATCGATGCTGAAAGCTAAAACAGAACGACTACAAAAAGTATTGGCTGAAAAAGGCTTAGGCTCTCGGCGAGAAATTGAAAGATGGATCAGAGAAGGGCGCTTAACGATTAATCGTGAGGTCGCGAAGATTGGCGATAGAATTAGTCTAGAAGATGCAGTAACCTTAGATGGCCGTCCTGTTCGATTAGTAAAATCTGTCGATTCTTTTCCAAAAATATTGCTGTACCATAAACCGGCCGGCGAAGTCTGTAGTCGAAGTGATCCCGAAGGGCGTCCTACTGTCTTTGATAATCTCCCTAAAATACGCGGAAAACGCTGGATTTCGGTCGGTCGTCTAGATTTTAATACTTCAGGATTGTTGATATTTACCACAGATGGGGAAGTCGCCAATCGTTTAATGCATCCTTCTTCTGAGATTGAAAGAGAGTACGCTGTGCGGATCTTAGGCAGATTATCTTTGGATGTCATGCAGCGTTTACAAAGGGGGGTGCGGTTAGAAGATGGAATGGCCTCATTCGATACGATCCAAGATGCGGGTGGAGAAGGAGTCAATCATTGGTACCATGTGATTTTGCGAGAAGGTCGTAATCGAGAGGTTAGGCGCTTATTAGAATCGCAAGGGATCACGGTTTCTCGTTTGATCAGAGTACGTTTTGGCGAGATAAGATTACCACGCTTCTTAAAAGTTGGGAAATCTGAAGATTTGGAAAAACCCGCGGTGATCGAGCTCCTAAAAACGGTTGGTTTAGCAGGTAATGCTACCGAGTCTTAGGTTTCTCACCACCCGCTTTTGCTTTTAAGCTAGTATTCAGAGTTTCCATCGCTTCTTGTAGTGTTTTAAGGGCTGTTATAACATTCATAGCACCTGCTTTTTTACTAAAGTAGGCATTGATTTCTGGAAGAACGTCTATGGCTTCCTGGAGGCGATGTTGATATGGTTCATCATCTTCAACGAGAATGTCGCAGTAGGCAATACTAGTTTTTAACCGCATTAATTCTGGCAATTGATGCGGTTCTACACTGATTTTACTTAACCCAATAGCAGCTAGTAACCCCCCCAATTTTTCTGTTATAGGGGATAATGCATCTTTTTTTTCACCTGTTTGCTTGCTGTAAAACATCTGGCTATCCTCCTTTGTTTTTCATGTTTTTATGATATCCTAAAAATAGTTTATATGACTATTGTTTTAGTGCTTAAAGTCTTTTTTGGAGCCATTAGGTAATAATCTTTCAGTATCTTCTGCTGTTCCTATACGCGAACCAGTAGGTTTTTTTCCAAAAAAGAACAACATGGAGCCTGTTGATCTTGGGGAGGACGCAGGGCGTTTATCATAACCCTTACTCCACTGTTCTAGCTTTTTTGGAATGGGTTGGTAATTTTTCTTATTATGTTGAATAGCCTCAAATAATTCTTGGTCAAGTTTTGGCAGGCTTGGGGCTGCTAGAGCTTTTTTCATCAATTGATAATTCTTGTAAACCTGTAGAGTTTCAGGAGGAATAAATTTTTCTTGTTCTAAGCCTAGTTGCTTTTCAATCACAGGAGCCCATTTATCCATCGACCATCCATGATGAACAGCAATACGGGTATCTTTTAAATAATCGCCTAATAAATAAAATTTGATGAGCTCGTCTTCGTTCCGAGTCAATACCTGAATCCCTCTGTAAAAATGAAGCATTTTTCCATCTAAGTCAGAAGGTTTATAAGGCGATCTATTTTCTGATCCATGTTGAATAAGATAGATAATATTGTCATCGAAAGGTAAGGCTTCTTTTCCTCCTTCTCCATAAAGTGTTTTATTTTTATTCTGATACGAGTGATTTAGCATCAATGCTTGTAGGAATTCAAATGGCGTAATACTTCCGGCACTATCTAATGCTTTTGGTGTAAAGATTTTATCAAAATAGACAGATAACAAATACTCTTCAAAGAGATCCAGGGGTTCAGGCTTTTCATCGGACGCTTTTTTTTCCAGTTCTTCCTTTGCATCAGGATTTCCATCAAATGCTTTCTTTTTCAGTTCTTCATATTTATCAAATGCTTTCTTTTTCTCAGATACTTCATTTTTCAGCTCTTTAAATAGATCACGAGTATGCTTAAGTAGCATTTTAGTATCTGCAAATGATTGTTTTTGTGCTTGCTCTGCATCACCTTCTTTTTTTGGAAAAGTATGAAAAACTTGATGGGCATAGCCGGAGAGATCAGTCGGATGTCCTATTGCTAAAAAGTCCCAATCGCCAGTAATGGGGAGTAATTCTCTAGGATTTTCAGGATTTTTCCCTGCAAATACCATTAAAGGCTTTGCTTTTACACTCCACCTTGTAGCTTTGTACTCAACGGGAAAGTCGTGATTAATGAGTTCTAAGCATCGGTTAAAAGTCGCTTCATCAAGACCTTGTGGTTTTTCAACATTTAAGAATTTACCTGGATTGTCGGGATCTCTTTGAGGTTCATTCCAAGGGCGTGAATAACGCCGATTTATATCTTTTCCTTCTGTTAAATTAATATAAAATTTCCCGGAGAATCCTTTAGGGCCTTTTCCTGCACGATACTGCAACACTAATCTATCTTTCTTTTTATCAAAGGTGATAGTCATATCACCTTTGTCCTCAGCACTTTCTAATATTTCGCGCAGCGAAAGCGATAATTGGACAGTAGGTTGAGCGCCATCATCTAACTTTTTCTTATCATTCTCGTGGTGACCGATTGGCTTTCGATTTCCATCAATTTTTGTCAACTGAAAAATTTTGGTGATATAACCTTTTACTAAACCGTGATTACTGTTTTTTGTTGGAGTAGCACCTGGTTTTGCAGCATGTGGACCATCAGCGGAAGGTTTTGTTCCAACCCTTAAGGTAACGCCGGTACCAAAATGGCCAAAGTGTACGGCTAGATGAGCTGCAAATTCAACTTGTATGCCTGCTTCTTTGAGGGCAGCATCACCCCTAGGGCAACCTAAGGCCTCTAGCCCTTCGATCATCTCATTATCTAAAATTTTCATCGCATTTTTTCTACACGTTGTATAAAAATAAAGCTTTACCAACGTATAGACTGTTATTAAGGGCAGAAGTTTCTAGCTATTTACGGGGAGTTTCACGTTTCAGTGCAAGAAAGATCTGGGTTTAGCGTAAAAGTTTTTTTATGTGCTTGATTATTGGGTGCCATTAAAGACAAATAATGCACTAATAAATCTTCTGGCTTGGGGAGATGTTCGGCGCTGCGATCGGCGGGATAAGCGGCTTTTCTTAAAGGTGTTTGCACACACACAGGGTTAATCGCATTCACGCGAATCGAAGAATGAGTTTCTAATTCATCTGCTAGAATTTGCATGAGTCCTTGCGTGGCAAATTTACTGACCCCATAGGCGCCCCAATAGGCTTTGCCTTTGAGACCTTCATTAGCCAAGGTGAAAAGAATTTTGGCATCCTTGGAAGCTTTTAATAAAGGGAGTAGAGCTTGGATCAATAAAAAATGGCTATTTAAATTGACCTGCATTACCTGGTACCACTGTTCGATAGGGTAGTGTTCTAGGGGCGTTAAGGAACCGATGGTCGCAGCATTGAGCAGGAGGCCATCTAAGCGGCCAAAGTGTTTGCTTAAATCTTGGTTTAAGTTTTCATAATCTGTGGGCGTGGCGGTTGCTAGATTCAGAGGATAAATAGCAGGGATCGGGGATCCAGCGGCAATTATTTCATCATAAAGTGATTCTAGTTTTTTGATAGTGCGTGCGAGCAGGACGACAGTGGCACCATGAGCCGCATAAGCTTTTGCGACTGCTCTTCCAATACCACTGGAGGCGCCAGTGATTAAAATCACGCGCCCAGCAAGGGAATGGGGAGATATTTCGTTGTTTAGCATGCAGGCAGTGTAGCACCAAGAGGCAGCCATTGGCCAGAATTTCTGCTAACATAAAGCAAGGATAACAGCATGATATATTTTCTGGAAATGTTAAACGCAAAACCATTAGCAGCTTTTTCAGCGATGGTCTTTTGGCTGGGTATCGTACTATTATTTCATCCTCGCTTTAGACAAGGATTTAACTCAACTTTTTTCTCCAAGACGACGGCCACACACATTCAAAGCTTTGATGCTTTAAGGGGCTTAGCAGCTTTAGGCGTTTTCTTAGGACATATCTTTCATTGGAGTTACCCGATATTCCAAGATGCGCAATTTTCTTTTAATGCCTTAGCCTATATCAGCAATAAAGCAGTTCCCGTCTTTGTAATGTTAAGCGCCTATCTGATTTACAGACAATTGTCTGTGAGTTATTTCGAGCCAAGCATTCAAAATGTAAGACGTTATTTTTCGAGAAGATTTTTTAGAATTTATCCTTTGTATTTTTTTAGTTTTATTTTATTTTGTGTTTTTTCTGATACATATTACCTGCGCGAAGATATTAAACCATTTTCTTTTATGATGTCTGATCTTTTGATGTTTCGTGTTTTTGGGGCCAGCGTTTATGGAAACCCGGTTACTTGGAGTTTATATGTAGAAGTTTTTTTCTATCTGGTAGTACCTTTGATTGTCTGGGGAATACCAAGGAAAATGTTTTTGGGCGCCATCACTGTCAGTTTTTTAGCCTTAGTCATTGGCGATCAAGGGTCGGGGTCCAAAGAATTTTGGTTAATAAAATATTTCCTATTAGGAATAATGGCTTTTGAGTTGCCCAGAAAATACCTGTTTCTCCAATCGTCTTTTTTCGGATATTCTTTTGTTGCTATGGGTGCTGTTTTTTTTCTATTTGATTTAAATGGACCTGCGTGCGATATTTTTAATCGATTACATTTAGTGTCACAAAGCCCTGGAAATTTTTATACGATTGGTTTGGGCTTGTCTTTTGGCTTTATGCTTATAGGATTACCCTATGCCCCAATCGTTGCAAGGCTGTTGAGTATTAAACCGCTGTTGTTGCTAGGGCTAATTTCTTATAGTTTGTACTTACTACACCCTATTTACTTAATGTTAAATTTTCCTGAACTACAGGATACCCTGCATTTTGGGGGCAAAGTATTATCCCAGCAGTTTGCAATGCAGCAACCACTTCCCAATTGGTATTTTTGGGGAGTACTTATGGTTGGATTAATTCCCTGGGCCACTTTATCTTATCTTTTCATTGAACGACCCTTTTTCAGGCTAAACCCGAAAACTGCTCCATTGACCTATAATGATAAAGAAAAGCTGACAAGTATGGGGAGAGGCTGCTAGACTTTGGATATTTAAGACTATTTTAATTTAAGGTGATACCAGTGATTGAGATCTTACGTGGTTGGTTTAATCGATACTTTTCAGATCCAGAAGCTGTTTTATTGTTTTTTATTTTACTTGTTAGTTTTGGTTTGGTCATGTTATTTGGTGGAATACTGGCGCCCGTGTTAGCCAGTATTGTGATTGCCTATATTTTAGAATGGGTTGTTGGCGGGATCCAGTGCTTAAAAGTGCCAAGGCTTGCTGCAGTCTTAATCACGTTTTTAGGTTTTTTAGGACTGCTCGTCCTCTTTTTCCTCTTGTTATTACCGCAACTATGGACGCAGGTCATCGGGCTTTTTAGCGATCTCCCGGTGATGTTAGAAAAAGGCCAAGAAATTTTAGTGAAACTTGGAAACCAATTCCCACAGTTTTTTTCACCAGATCAAATTCATAACTTTACGAACGAGCTCTTAACAGAAGCGCGTAATTTAGGAAAAGTAGTCTTATCAGCCTCTTGGTCTTCTATTACAGCTGTTATTACAGGCGTTGTCTATTTAGTATTGGTTCCCTTATTGGTCTTTTTCTTTTTAAAAGATCGCCAAAAAATCATGCAATGGGTGGCGGGTTTCGTTCCTTATAAACAAGGAATATTGAGACAGGTTTCTGTTGAAGTGAATGATCAGATTGGTAATTATATTCGCGGAAAAGCGGTCGAAATATTAGTGGTGACGGTTGCGACGTATGCAGTTTTGTTTTCTTTTGGTCTTCAGTATGCAGTATTATTGTCTGTTTTGGTTGGCGTATCCTGCTTAATTCCTTATGTGGGCGCTATTGTTGCGACCATTCCGGTGGTGTTGGTTGCCTATTTACAATGGGGGTGGGGCCCCCATTTTGGGTATTGTTTGTTAACGTATACAATTGTGCAAGGGTTAGATGCGAATATTTTAGTCCCCTTGCTATTTTCGGAAGCCGTTAATTTACATCCTATTGCGATTGTCGTTGCGACATTATTTTTTGGTGGCATCTGGGGATTCTGGGGGGTTTTTTTTGCAATACCCTTAGCAACGGTTGTTAAGGCTGTTTTAAACGCGTGGCCTCGAACGAAAAAATTATCTGAGATAACACCACAGTAACTCGCTGATTATTCAATCATAATATCGGCTGTTTTCTGCATATTTTTTGATGAGGATCGAAAAAATAAAAGTAGCGGAAACATGAAGACAAAACTCCAAGTAATAAAAATATAAATATCGACAATAGCCAACATTTGCGCTTGTGTTCCAAGTTCTGCTGCTAAGATGAGGGCGGTTTTGGGTTCGTTAGGGCGCAATTGCAAGGGCTGCAAATATGCGTATAGGGCCGGATTAAAGGGATTTAAAAATCCGCTTAAATTATTCCACGCCACTTGAGTGTGTCTTGTTAGCAAAGTGGTGACAATTGAAATGCCTAATGAAAAGCCAACCGTGCGCATCAGACTGAAAAATCCGGCACCTTCAGCAATGAGGCGCGGTGGGAGTGTTGACAATGCGACGGTTGATAAAGGAATCATCACTAACCCTATTCCTAAGCCTTGAATAAGGCTTGGGATAATCACCCAGATCATACTCATCTCTAAATTATAGGAAGTGCTCATATAGGTAGCAATCGCATTTAAAAAGAGACCGACGGTAATAAATTGCTGGGGGCGGACTCGCTGAGATAATTTTCCAACAAATAGCATGGAAAACATGCTAGCAACGCCTCGAGGCGCCATGGTGAGTCCTGTGGTAAAAGTCGGGTAATCAAATAGACTTTCTAGCATTAATGATTGGATCACCATGGAACCAAATAACCCTAGTCCCATAGAGCCCATCATTAATGAGGAAATAACAAAGTTACGATCTTTAAACAAATCGACTTCAAAAATAGGCTTAACATGTTTGCGATAAAGACTTAAAAGGATGTATCCCGTTAATCCTGTGATAGCTAAACCCGCCATTATTTGGATAGAGATAGCTTCAAACCAATCCGCTTGATTGCCACGGTCAAGTACATATTGAGTTCCACCAATCGCAATAGCCATTAAGGAAAGGCTTAACCAATCCAATTTGCGCTCTTTTTTTTCTGTTTGGGGAACAACTCGCCAGGCCATCGCTAAAGATAAAATACCGACAGGCACGTTGATATAAAATGTCCAACGCCAATTTAAGACTTCTGTTAAATAGCCCCCAAGGGTTGGCCCTAAAATAGGCCCTACCATCACGCCAACGCCCCAAATAGCCATGGCTTTACCGCGATCTTTAGGTTCATAAATATCAACCAAGATAGCTTGAGAGAGGGGAACGAGGGCTGCGCCAAAGACGCCTTGCATCAGGCGAAATAAGACAATCTGGTCGAGATCTAAGGCCAAACCGCAGAGAGCAGAAGTAACAGTAAATCCTAAAATACTTAAGGCTAGATAATGTTTGCGGCCCAAGATATCTGAAAAAAAACCGGTGAGGGGCATAAAAATAGCAGAAGCGACAAGATAAGAAGTTAAGACCCAGCTAATTTGATCAGGTGTTGCTGAAAAGGTTCCCTGCATGTCTGGTAAAGCGACGTTGACGATAGTCGTATCTAAAACCTGCATCACGGTCGCTGCCATCACTGAAATGGTGATAAGGGCTCGTTGCTTGGGAGTAATATTAGCTGTCATGGATGGGCGTAGCTACTTTTAGGTGTATAGATAGTGACGTTAGCAGTTGCGCCAACTCGCAGCGGAAAATGAGGATTTGGAACAGAAATCAACACTTTCACCGGAATGCGTTGCGTGACTTTTACCCAATTACCCGTGGCATTTTGGGGAGGCAAGAGTGAAAAGGCTGTTCCTGTGCTAGCGCTAATACTATCCACCACCCCGGTAAAAGTCTGATCCGGATACATATCAAGGGTAATTTTTGCCTTTTGTTGCGGGCGAATATTGTTTAATTCTGTTTCTTTAAAATTGGCATCGACCCAATATTGCTGATGACTTATTAAAACAAATAATGGAACCTGGGCTTGTACAGTGGTACCCGGGCGTAGCGATAAATGATTAATCAAGCCATCGGTTGGGGCAAATACCTTGGTATAGCGCAGCGCTAATTCAGCTTGTTTAAGCTTTGCTTCAGCCAGTTTTAAATGGGCAGAAGCGACATCGACAGACGTGATGGCATTGTCTTTTTCTTCGGGAGACAGAAATTTTTTGGTGACGAGATTTTGAATGCGTTCTAGATTCACTAACGTATTTTTATACTGAGCTTTGTCTTGTAACACTTGGGCTACTGCTTCTTCTATTGCTACTTGAAAAGGTTCTGGATCAATTTCAAACAAAGGATCGCCTGCTTTAACTACTTGGTTATTATCGACTTGCAGAGACAGAATAGGGCCAGAGACTTGGGTGGCAATTTGGATACTGTTGGCATTCACATAAGCATTATCAGTACTAATATGCGTTTGGAAATAATGCCAAACCCAAAAGAGGCACAAGCCAATAAGTAGTGCCAATAAGCCTAGGAGGCGCTTTTGTTGAGGATTAGCAGTAGTCCAGGTTGTTTGTAAAGCTGCTTTAAAAGATTGCACGATGTTTCCTTACTCAGTAGTATTATAAGATTAAATCATAAAAAACAGATTGTATGTCAACAAGAGTGACTTTAAAGATATTTTTGTCGTTAAACAGGTAAACAAGCATGGCTGGACATAGTAAGTGGGCAAACATTAAGTTTCGCAAAATGGGACAGGATGCGAAGCGGGGTAAGTTATTCACTAAGTATATTAGAGAAATTACCGTTTCTTCTCGACAAGGTGGTGGGGATCCTCAATCGAACCCACGCCTAAGAACGGCGATGGATAAAGCACTTGCTGCCAACATGACGCGAGATACTATCGATAGAGCCATCAAAAGAGGCATGGGAGATCAAGACGGGCAACAGCTAGAAGAAATCCGGTACGAGGGGTATGGACCTGGCGGTATTGCACTCATCATTGATTGCACCACAGACAATCGAAAACGCACCGTGTCTGATGTACGGCACTTGCTCGTTAAATATGGCGGTAATTTAGGAACAGATGGGTCGGTTGCCTATTTATTTAGTGAAAAGGGGCATCTCTTGTTTGCCGCGGGAACTAGCGAAGAGCAAGTGATGAATATTGCCTTAGAATCGGGCGCTGAAGATGTGATCACAGATGACACAGATCACCTTGAAGTAACGACGGCTTTTGAAGATTTTGCGAAAGTTAAGCAGGCGATGGAAAAAAGTGGGCTAATCTTAGAACGAGCAGAAATCACTTTAATTCCGGGCACGTTGGTGTTGGTAGAGGAAAAAGAAGCAGCCGATATTTTATTTCGATTGGTCGATGCCTTAGAAGATTTGGATGATGTGCAAACTGTTTATTCGAATGCGGATATAGCCAAAGATATTTTAGAAGCATTCGCTTAAATGTAAAAAAGAGGAGTGATTTTTATCCGTATTCTCGGCATTGATCCTGGTTCACAAATCACAGGTTTTGGTATTATTGAACAGATTCGGGGGCGCCAACACTATGTGACCAGCGGTTGTATTCGTATTAGCCAACATCCATGGCACAAACGCTTACAACATATTTTTGAAGGTTTATCCACCGTGATCCTCGAATTTAAGCCAACTGCTGTGGCTATCGAAAAGATTTTTGTTCATAAAAATGTGGCTTCTGCTTTAAAACTGGGACAAGCGCGAGGAGCGGCAATTGTCGCTGCCGCTTTAAGCGAATTAGACATCGCAGAATATACAGCCAGACAAGTCAAAAAATCGGTGGTGGGGTATGGAGCTGCCGATAAAAACCAAATTCAGCAGATGGTAAAAATATTATTAAAATTAGACGGGGTTCCACAAAAAGATGCTGCCGATGCGCTAGCAGTGGCCTTATGTCATGGGCAACAAATGCGAGGAATAATATGATTGGTCGAGTGTGTGGTGTTTTAGAAACAAAGAGTCCGCCACACTTATTAATTGATGTGGGCGGGGTAGGTTACGAAATTCAGGCGCCGATGTCGACGATTTATCAGTTGCCGGATGTTGGTAATCGCGTGACGTTATTAACCCATTTTTACGTGAGAGAAGATGCACAAATTTTATTTGGATTTCATGAAGAGCGAGAACGGACTTTATTTAAAGCATTGATCAAAATATCCGGAGTAGGCCCTAAAATGGCCTTAGTTATTTTGTCGGGGATGGATGTGTTGCAGTTTATGCGTTGTATTGAAAATCGCGAGATTGATCATTTAGTACGTTTACCAGGCGTGGGTAAAAAAACAGCAGAACGTTTAGTAATTGAAATGGCCGGAAAAGTAGCCTTTTCTGCTTCAAGTTCTGCGTCTTTATCTGAAAAATGGTTTGGATCTTTAGAGGCCCCTCATTCTCCTCGGGCCATTGAAGAGGAGGCCGTGAGCGCGCTCATTGCCTTAGGGTATAAGCCCCAAGATGCCAGTCGTATTATTAATAAGGTGATGTTTGAAGGGGCGAGCAGCCAAGAATTAATTCGCTGTGCGTTGCAAAGTTTGGCAAGAGGTTAAGGTTCAGTAGAAGGAATAAAAAGAATGATTGAGACCGATAGACTGACAACGGCAACAGTGAAAGTAGACGAAGAACGTGTTGATAAAGCCATTAGGCCGCGATCGCTAGAAGATTATATTGGGCAAGCAGAAGTCCGCGCGCAAATGGATTTATTTATTAAAGCGGCTAGAAATCGTCACGAGGCTCTCGATCACGTATTGATCTTTGGACCTCCTGGTTTAGGAAAAACTACTTTGGCGCATATCATCGCAGCGGAAATGGGAGTGTCACTCAAACAAACCTCTGGGCCTGTTTTAGAAAAAGCCGGTGATCTTGCGGCTTTATTAACCAATTTAGAAGAAAAAGATGTATTGTTTATTGACGAGATTCATCGCTTAAGTCCAGTCGTAGAAGAAATTTTATACCCTGCCATGGAAGACGGACAATTAGATATTGTGATAGGAGAAGGCCCTTCAGCGCGTTCGATTAAATTAGATTTACCGGCTTTTACTTTAGTGGGCGCTACTACACGGGCTGGTTTGTTAACGTCTCCCTTGCGCGATCGTTTTGGGATTGTCCAACGATTAGAATTTTATGATGTGCCCGATCTCTTAAAAATTATTCAACGTTCAGCGACTATTCTTCATTTAGAGATTGATGAAAAAGGCGCCTATGAAATTGCTTGCCGTTCTCGCGGAACACCGCGTATTGCCAATCGATTATTGCGACGAGTACGTGATTATGCGGAAGTCAAAGAAACGGGGATGATCAATCAAAAAGTCGCAGGACAAGCGCTAGATTTACTGAATGTCGATCAGGAAGGGTTTGATTTGATGGATCGAAAATTACTCATCACGCTGATTGAAAAATTTGGAGGGGGTCCCGTCGGCTTAGACAGTTTGGCTGCAGCGATTAGTGAAGAGCGAGGGACGATCGAAGATGTCTTAGAGCCTTTTTTATTACAACAAGGATTTTTAATGAGAACGCCGCGTGGTCGCATTGCCACTGAACGCGCGTACCGGCACTTTGGGTTGAGTCCACAATCGGCAGCCGTGGAGTTAGCGGATGACTAATCAGACATTAATGATCCCTGTTGTGACCATCGATGGACCGAGTGGTTCTGGCAAAGGGACGGTGGGACTGGCGGTTGCCAAGACGCTAGGGTGGCATTTTTTAGACAGCGGGGCCTTGTATCGGGTGTTGGCTTTAGCCGCTTTACAAAAAAAATGTGCTTTAGAAGACGAAGTACATCTCACGAAAATTGCCCTAGCTTTAAATATTCAGTTTCATCAGGAAGTGATATTAGAGGGTATGCCGGTAACGTCGGCTATTCGATCGCTTGAGTGTACCGAAGCTGCCTCCAAAATTGCGGTTTTTCCAGCGGTACGGCAGGCTTTGTTGGCGCGACAAAGAGAATTTTGCCAATTGCCTGGCTTAATTGCAGATGGGCGTGATATGGGGACAGTGGTTTTTCCGAAGGCGATGTTGAAGATTTTTTTAGAAGCCAGCGTTGAAGAGCGGGCGAATCGACGTTTTCGCCAGTTGAAGGAAATGGGCACTGATGTTAGGCTAGACAGTCTTTTAGTAGAAATTGCTGCTAGAGATGCTCGTGACAGGGGGCGTGTAGTTGCACCCTTGGTACCAGCAGAGGATGCGGTTGTGATTGACACAACCCGTTTAGGGACGGAGGCCGTGATTGAATGCGTGATGCAGAAGATTAACGTTTGCCTTCGTGATGTTTAAAGGTAGGCCTGTAAAGGTTGGTATAAACTGTTTACACCGTTTACAGAGAAAATTTAAAGAGAGTTGAATGAGTATGTCCGAGAATTTTGCAGAGTTATTTAAAGAAAGCATTACGAAATCCCACATTAATCTGGGATCAGTTATTATCGGGACGATTGTCCATATTAGCGATGAATTTGTCACCGTTCATGCTGGATTAAAGTCAGAAGGCCACATTCCTATTAATCAGTTTTATGATGAAAATGGGGTCTTAGAAGTTCAGGTAGGCGATAAAATTGATGTTGTTTTAGATGCTGTCGAAGATGGTTGGGGTGAAACAAGACTTTCTCGTGAAAAAGCCAAACGCGCGGAATCTTGGACTCGATTGGCACGGGCACATGAAGCAGGTGAATCAGTTAAAGGGATCATCAGCGGAAAAGTCAAAGGAGGCTTTACCGTCGATATCCAAAACATCCGGGCTTTCTTGCCGGGTTCATTGGTTGATAACCGTGCAAATCGTGATAGCGTTGTGTTGGAAGGTAAAGAATTAGAATTTAAAGTCATCAAATTAGATCAAAAACGAAATAACGTCGTGGTCTCTCGTCGTTCAATGATGGACACTGAAAACAGTCCAGAACGCGAAGCCTTAATCAGCAGTTTACAAGAGGGCCAAGAAGCGAAAGGGGTGGTTAAAAACCTCACCGACTACGGTGCTTTTGTTGATTTAGGTGGTATTGATGGTCTGTTACATATTACCGATATGGCTTGGCGTCGTGTGAAACACCCAAGCGAAATCGTTTCAGTCGGACAAGAGCTGGCTGTCAAAGTCTTGAAATTCGATCGAGAAAAGAATCGCGTTTCCTTAGGCTTAAAACAGTTGGGCGCAGATCCTTGGGTTGATATTACGGGACGTTATCCGATTGCGACTAAGCTTACCGGTAAAGTCACTAATATTACCGATTACGGCTGCTTTGTTGAAATCGAAGAAGGTGTGGAAGGTTTGGTTCACGTGTCCGAAATGGATTGGACAAACAAAAATATTCATCCTTCCAAAGTTGTCCAATTAGGCTTAGAAGTAGAAGTCATTGTCCTAGATCTGGATGAAGAACGTCGTCGTATTTCACTCGGGTTGAAACAATGCAAAGAAAATCCTTGGGAAGCTTTTGCTAGCTCGCATCAGAAATCTGATCGTGTACAAGGCAAGATCAAATCCATTACCGACTTTGGGATCTTTATTGGTCTAGATGGCGGCATTGATGGTTTAGTTCACTTGTCTGATATTGCCTGGAATGAAAGCGGGGAAGAAGCCGTTCGTCGTTATAAGAAAGGGGACGAAGTAGAGGCAGTTGTTTTAGCGGTTGATCCTGAAAGAGAACGTATTTCTTTAGGGATTAAACAACTAGAAAGCGATCCTTATGCAAACTTTATTGCCGAACATGCTAAAGGTAGCATTGTGAATGGCACGATTGTTTCAGTCGATGCAAAAGGCGCTGTTGTGCTGTTGAGCGAAGGGGTGGAAGGCTACCTGAAAGCAACAGAATTGAGTCGTGAACGTGTTGAAGATGCTCGTACGATTCTAAAGGAAGGCGAAGCGATTGAAGCGAAATTTACGAGCGTTGATCGTAAAAGCCGCGTGATCCAATTGTCTATTAAAGCCAAAGAATCGCAAGAAGAGCAGGAAGCGATGCGCGAATTAAATCGCACCGAAACAACGAGTCCAACCTTGGGCGATTTGTTTAAAGAGAAAATGGATAGCAAAGACAAAGAGAAATAGTCTCTTTGTCTTTGTCTTTGTCAGGCGTGAAACGTGAGAAATAAGGAGCTATTAACATGATGCGTTTGTTAAGTATCTTGTTTCTTGCGTTTGCGCTGATCATCGGGGTTAGCTTTGGCGTGATGAATTCGGACAAAGTGATTGTTCACTACTATCTTGGAGCCGCCAATGTTCACCTGTCTGCCTTAATGCTAGGGGTTTGGATCTTTGGCATTGTTGTTGGGCTACTGGCTACTTTTCCAAAATATTTAAAGCTAAAGTTGGAATTGCGTCGACTGCGTCGTGAACGTGATTAAACCAGTCAAACGTTCGTCCATTCGAAAAGCAGTCTTTCCGGTGGCAGGAATAGGCACGCGGTTTTTACCAGCAACGAAAGCCAATCCTAAAGAAATGATGCCAGTCGTTGATAAACCTTTGATCCAGTATGCGGTCGAAGAAGCGATAAAAGCCGGTATTGAAGAACTCATTTTTGTGACGAATAGCGCCAAGCGTGCTATTGAAGATCATTTCGATAGTGATTTTGAATTAGAAACTCGATTAAAAGAACAGGGAAAAGCAGAGCTCTTAGAAGTCGTCAATAATATTCTGCCCAAAGGAATTGCTTGTATCTATATTCGACAGCCAGAACCTTTGGGGTTAGGTCATGCAATATTATGTGCAAAACCCGTGATTGGGAACGAGCCATTTGCTGTTTTATTGGCAGACGATTTAATTGAGAGTGAAAACGTTTCTTGTCTCAAGCAATTAATAACACAATTTGATACAGTCCAGACTGCCATCGTTGCTGTCGAAAAGATACTAGCAGAAGATACGGTGAAATATGGCATTATTGGCACAGAGCAACCCTTTCAAGGCTTCGATAAGATCAGTACGATTGTCGAAAAACCAGAACCAATGGGAGCCCCTTCTTTATTTGGGGTGGTTGGCAGATATATTTTAGTCCCAGAGATCTTTGATGAACTCGAAAAAACACCTCCTCGTAAAAATGGTGAAATTCAATTAACCGATGCCTTATCTTCTTTATTACAATCACAATCAGTGCATGCCTTAGCATTCAATGGCAAACGATATGATTGTGGTAGTAAGCTTGGCTATTTGCAGGCCATTATTTCTTATGGTCTTCAGCACCCAGAAGTGGGTGCTGAATTTAAACGCCATTTAAAATCGATTAATCTAATAACATCGAAATAATGCCGCTTTTTTGAGCCAAAATGAATAGTTGGCGATAACTATCAACATTCATTTTGCGTTTGATATTTTCTCTAAAAGTTTGAATGGTCCTACCAGAAAGACCCCCTAAAAAACGGGCAGTTTCTTTAATCGAAAATCCTTTGATCCAAAGATTTAAACATTCGACTTCTCTTTTCGTTAACCGTCTGCCCGTTATTTTTCGGATGGTTGCAATAATGCTTTCGGTTTCATCTGGTGAGAGTGTCGTGGCTGTTTTTTTAAAAAGAAAATTCGAAGGATTTAGAGACGTTTGAATATTAGAATAGCTATGATAGCGAATAATAAAATTTCCTTGTATTTCAACGGAAATAATCCCGGAAAAGCTGATATTATCTGAGTGAGAATTGGGATCTTGTTCAGCTTCAGTGACGATGGCTTTTCCAGACCAGTGATAAATATACTTATTATGTCCTTGTATGATCTCTTCAATAGTGAAGCCTGAGGGGAGTAATCGTTCAAAAATCGCTTCTACACTGTTTTTGAGGGCTTCTTTTCCGACACCATGTAGCGTGGTTGTTTGGATTTCTGCTATTGGACAGACAAAGCTGTCAATAACACTGAGATCTCTTTTTTCCCACAAAGGTAAAATAAATTGCTGCGTTAGATCCGTTAAACGAATATTCATATTTCAGTCCCTAAAATATTGGTTAATAATTATATGACCTATGATAAGGTTAATCATATGTCTTGTAAATCAGTAAAATATCCTAGTGTATATATGCTAGGATATTTGTGATATTGCACTCAGTTGGAGGGGGTAAATCTAGATTATGGACACTAAGATGAAAATTTTTATTGCATCTGGCAATCCACATAAAGTTGAAGAAATAAAAGCTATTATAGAAACGTCATATGAAAATTTAAATTTAGAATTTTGTTCCACACAAGGTATAGATATTCCTGAACCTGATGAACCCTATCAAACTTTTATGGAAAACGCGCGCCACAAAGCAGAATATTATGCAAGATTTACGGGAGCTCCGACTTTATCAGAGGATGCAGGTTTATGCATTAAGGCCTTAGAGAATTTCCCCGGCGTTTATACGAAGGACTTTTTGACAGAGAGTGGCAGTTTTGAAAATGCATTCTCAGCACTAGATAAAATGTTAATGGAGAAAAAGAATCACGCCGCTTATTTTGTCTGTGCTGCTGCATTATATCTACCGCTTAAAAATAATTTTATTACTTTCGAAGGAAAAAGTTCAGGGGGGATTTCATTTCCTGCACGAGGCAATAAATGCTTTGGCTTTGATCCTATTTTTGTCCCAGCAGGTTATAGTGAGACGATGGCTGAGCTAGGCCCTGATGTAAAAAATAGCATTGGGGCTAGGGCAATGGCAATCAGAGGAATTCTTGGGCAGTTAATAATTTTGTAAGATCTATTATTGAGAGATTAATCATGATAGTCATCAGCGGGAGATCTATGTTATAAATTGGCAGTAAAAAATTGATTTTTTATTAAAAAATAAGATTTGATAGGTTACGAAACCAAGAATTAAGATGAAAGCCTAAAATACTTTAGGACAGGATCAGCCGCAAAAAATCTTAACTTTCGGCCCTAATTGTAATCTGGAATGAATACCTAATGGTAGCGGAAAATTCGTGTAACCGTGGCCTATTCCTTCTACTTGTAAGACAGGAATTGCACAATGTTTTGCGAAACGTTCTAGCACTGGTTTGATTAGAGTAGAACCATTCGGTTCTTTTCCTTCAATAAAATCACCGAATAAAATAGCAGCAGCATCTTTAAAAATATTTGCCTGACACAAGTGCTGTAGCATGCGATCTATTTTGTAGCCGCGTTCACCAGTTTCTTCTAAAAATATAATTTTATTGAGCCCATCTATTTGCCATAGTGTGCCAATACTGGTTTGAACTAAACTTAAATTACCACCGGTGATAGTCGCTTCAAGCAGATGGTGCTGTTTTGCTGCCTCATTGAGCGGGAAGCCGCTAAATTCTACTTGCTTGACTGTTCCAAATAAAATAGCTTTTAAAGCATTAATCGATTCTAAAGAATATTTGTCGAGTGCTGCCGAACCATGGATGACAGGCCACTGCCATTGCTGTTGCAAGTATAAACTTAAAGCAGTCACGTCACTCATGCCCACAAACAGTTTAGGCGTAATGGGGGGCGTAATTTTCGCTAGTTCAGGGATTAAACGCATGCTTCCATAACCACCTCTGGCACAAATAATAGCTTTTGTGGCTGGATTCTGCAGGGCATTCTTTAAAGATCTAAAGCGCAACTCATCGGTATTCGCACACAGAAGATCATGACCAAAAATATCTTCTTGAATCACACAATTTAATTGCCAAGATACTAGTAAATTTTTCAATTCAGCCAATTGCTGATCGGAGCAACGTGAAGCAGGTGCAATAATTTCAACGCAGTCGCCGGGCTGTAAAATGGGTAATGTGTGCATAACTTATTTGATCTCGAGCTTGAGATAGCATTATAGCGTTTGAAACGAGGTACTTCTACTGCAAATTACGCTCATATCAACCATCAGATAGGGGGATGGCCCTGGCGAGCACTCAAAAATAACTGGTTTAATATATAGTTATATAGCAGTTTGCTATGCTTGAAGGAGGGTTACCTGAATACTTGATGCCCAATAGGAGCTTAAGAGCATGAATTTAGAGCCAGCGGGACTATTCGTTTCTATTGTCACTGGAGTCATTGGCATTGGGTATTGTTCGTATGCAAAAAAACAACAAAATATCTATTTTTTCGTCGCGGGCATTGGGTTAATGTTTTACCCTTATTTTATCGAAAATGTGGTGGCGCTTATTGGGGTTGGGATCTTGTTGGCTATTGCTCCTTTCGTGATGAATTTTGATCAATAGTAATTGCGTTGTCTGTCGCTTTCGGAGTATTGACTGGGATAAATCGAAACGATCAAAGTCATCAGCTTGGAATTTAAGCTGATTCATTGTGTCTATTATATGACAGTCTCTTGCCGTTATATTTTTTTATGTAGTGATTAAGAGACAGAGTATATTTGGAAAAGAACCGGAATAATACTATTTTCTATCGTGCAAGTATGACTCTTCTCTGCAATATCCTTACAAGTTAACTTTAAAGATTTTTGAAATTCCCTATGAACATATTTACTTTTTAAAATACTGATTGTAAAATAAAAAAATGTCTTTAGAAATCGTAAAATTAAATTCTGTGATGTGCTCTAAAAAGGAGTAACAACATGACGATGAATTCTCAAGTAAATCTTGTTCCGCCATTCACTCGAGAAACAGCCATTCTGAAGGTACGTAAAGCTGAAGACAGTTGGAATTTACGTAACCCACAACAGATTGCACTCGCCTACACAGTTAATAGCCAGTGGCGTAATCGTACTGAATTTATCACTGGTAGAGAGCAGATTATTGAATTTTTAACCCGCAAATGGGTGAAAGAGCAGGAATATCGTCTCATTAAAGAGCTTTGGGCGTTTGATGGTGCAAGAATCGCTGTACGCTTCGCCTACGAATCGCACGACGACTCCGGTAACTGGTTCCGTTCCTATGGGAACGAGAACTGGGAGTTTAATGAAGAGGGTGTTATGCATCACCGGTATGCTAGCATCAATGATCTTCCAATTAAGGAATCAAACCGCCTGTTTCACTGGCCGTTAGGGCGCCGTCCCGATGATCATGCTGGGTTGAGTGAATTAGGCTTGTAGTGCGTGCTGCAAATAAATATTTTGAAGATAAGCAGAACGGACTAGAACCGCCGACCCAGTGGTTAACAGATAGTCAAGCTCAAATTAAATCATTGATTTATATTAAATTTTAATTGTCAGATGTCCGTTACAATGTTGCACAAAGCATAACAATGCAGTACCGTGTCGCGCAATTCTCGCGCAAGGTTTTATATCGATTCTAAGGTATTCCCTATAACCAGGTTCGAGTTTATCTGCCTTTCGTTTAAAGCGTGTAAGACTGATTTGATCGGTGCCGGAAACTCGCCAGGTTAAATAACATTACTCACTCTCGGGATTATCATTTCTTCCGCTTGGCTTGAGACTAGGACCCCTAAGTTTTTTCTTTTTCGACCCTTCCGTTTCATCCAACTCTGGTGCGTTTGCTTGTGGATTTCCACTGCTTAGTGATTCATCTTGTGGTTGTTCCCGCTTTTTTGTATTCGTATCGGTAGTGGGGCTTCGTGCAGGCCATGGTGATTCTGTTCGTTGTCCAGTAACAGGGCCCATAGGCTGAAGGTGAAACGAAGAGCCAGAAGGGCGAGTTTGAGGTTGGAGTAATGGTGCCGTTGGGGAAGAGGAGCTAGCTGAAGCCACCAGGGTAGATTGTGGTGATATAGAACTGACAAATGATGCAGCGGGAAAAGAAAAATTAAATTCTGTTTTTAATTGCGTTTCTATTGCTTTTGATTCCTTGTCTAAATCATCCAATTTTCTTCTCTGCGCTATTACAAGATTTTTCCGTTTTTCTTGATTTTCCATTTTTTTTATTTCTTCTGAATAATCATTCTTGCAACTTTCTCTTAATTCAACTAATTCTCTTCTTCTTATAATTAATCTTCCGGCTTCAACGTTTTTTTCTATTAGGTTCCGTTCTTCTCCACCTCCAATTTCTTTAGTTGGCGGCAAAGCGTGATAAGCATGAACTTTTCTTTCACCAACCGCTGCATCTAACCCTTCCAAATAACGTTTACAATCATCATCTTCTTTTTCCCAGTCACAAGGAATTCGCTCAGAAAAGATATGTATTTCACCTAATGCCTGTAGGGCTTTTAACAGTTCGCTGTCTTTTTCAATTTCTTCGATAGATAGGGTTTCTGGTATATTTTGTTCTTTTAAGGCCGCAAAAGGACCCCATCCTGCTTTAATAGATTCCCGAATTATGATGGCTAAAGCTAAACGCTCACTATGACGCGTTTTATCTTGCCCTTTTCCTTTGCTTTCAGAAGAAAATGGTCCAAATCTTTGTCCCTGCCAAACAAACAAGGTGCTCGCAACGTTTTGACCAGATGTAATTCTGTTATCACTAGTTCTATAATTTAAAGCATCTGATACTAATAAATGTTCAATGCTGCCGTCCAGTAAAGAAAGTTTTTCTAAAAAATTAACTTTTTTTGTTTGCATCTGCACCAACTGAAAAAGTATTAAAGCTAACTTGGTATATACTTACTATAGCAGCTAGTTTTTCTGTGCTACAAGCAAGGCTCTATGGTAGAATTTAAAAAAGGTTGAGATAATTACAGTAGTGTAATTATAATTGAGGGGGGAAAGTATCTTGCCAATCGATCAAGAACTTCTACTTAGTATTAAAGAAAATCGTTTTTCTGGTAAAAGATTATCGTTAACCGATCGCGGCTTAACCGATGAAGATGTGATTCAATTGGTTGATACTTTGTCACATAACCCCAATATTACAGAGCTTGACGTCAGTGATAATAATATTTCAAATACCGGTGCAAAGATTTTAGCGAGTCTTTCTACTGTAAGTTCTCTCAATGTTAGTGCCAATAATATCGGCTCAGATGGTTGCTTAGAACTTGCAAAAAGCAATTTGCAAAGCTTAGACATCAGTGCCAATCCTGTTGAGGATGGTATTGCCGCATTCTCAGAAACAGCGTCACTACAAGAACTTATTGCCACAGAATGTAATATTACAGATGCAGGAGCGGAACAACTGTTTCTAAGCCCATCGATAAAAACTTTGGATTTAAGCACCAATCAGCTTTCAGGAACTTGTTTAAAAAATGTGGCTTCTAATGCCGTATTAAAAAATCTAAGGCTAGCTCAAAATCTTCGTTTGCAAGAAGAATATTTTTGCCATTTTTCTCAAAATAAAAGTTTAGTTTGCTTAAATTTAACCAGCGTGTCTTTTGGTGAAGGTGGCGTTTCATTTTTAGCCAAAAATCAATCAATCCAAGAGTTAATATTAATGCAGTGCAGCTTAACGGATGTTAATGCCTTCAGTGAAAATACAACTCTAAAAAAACTATTACTACACAACAATCGCATTACGGATGATGGTGTAAAAAACTTAATAGGAAATAACTCTCTTCTTAAGCTAGTTTTAAGTAGTAACCTAATAACTAATGCCACAAACGAACATTTTAAAAAATCCTATGAAACAACTTCAGGTGGAGCTTTTACCAGAACAGAGGCATTCCTTGCAAAGTTGCAAAAAAAAAGCCAAGCTGACAATGCAGCTATGCAAATAGATCATGTAATAACACCTGCATTTTCTATCCAATTACGTAGAACACAATCTCCTACTCCTGACAGTGTCGGAAAAAGAAAAGCAGATGTGTTACTAGCAGATTCGAACTATGGCATCCGTGATTTATCTGAAGCAGATCGGAAAGATTTTCTTGATCGAATTCAAGAAAGTTGTCAAGTTGATCATCGTAAAAAACAACAGCTCAGCCACCCCAGCACTAATGATGGCGGAATTTCATCTAGCAGCTAATCTTTTCTATCTCTATTTACCCAGAGCTATTCTTTTAAATTTAAGTAGTTCTGGTAACATTATAAATACTACAGAAAACTTTGTCTTTAACGGAGAGAGGATTTAATATGCTATCCGGAAAAAATGACCCGCCACGTAAGCAAGAAACGCTAAAGCAAAAGGCTGCAAGAATAGAAAGCGAGAGGCCTGTTGTAGATACAGCCCTTCTTAGGAGCTTAGGAATTGATGAAGTTAATTTTAATAAAACCTACAAAGCCTTATGTGAGAAATGGTGGGATTACTGGGGTCCGCAAACTTCTAGAGGGGATATTGTCGGGAAAAGATTTGTATCAAGCATTTTAGCCTCACATTTAGATGAACCATTTATCTTGTCTATGATTGTAGATAATCCAAGTCTCTTTAACCAGTATTATAATGAAGAAAAGGGGGATATTTATTGTTTAAACTTCTGCTGCATTTGCGGGTCTGAACGTATCATAAAAGAAGTCTTTATGATGGATCCAGAAAAAAAACAATGTCTCGCTCTTTCTGATGATGCAATAGGGTATGCGTTGTCCTCTGAGAAAAGAGATTTGGCGTTATTTGTGGCTAATGAAGCAGTAAAGCTTGGAAGGAAGAACTCAGGTTCTGCGATATTGTATACTTTTGGAGATCAAGAAGGCTTCCATGCAGTAGAGCAAATTTTTCAACAGACTCAAAGTGCTCCCCTCACGCCAGGGAGAGACTCACAAGGTAGAACCTCTCCATCTCAAGGAGATGCTCATAAAATGACTTCTTCCGGATTATATAAAAGTGGTCTTTAAATATTTTTTCTCCTTTAGATAAATTGTGCTTATTAAGGCAATTTTTTCTTTTAATAGCCAGGCGCCTGTTACAATGTCTCGCACACTGCATAGCAATGCAGGATTCAGCCGCGCAATTTTCGCGCAGGACCAACCATTTTATTCTATCCGATATCCTTTAGTTTATTATTTCTGCAAATCTTGCAGTCAAGTACAAGATTTGCGCAAGCAAAAGGCATTGGGGAGATAAATCTCAAAAGCTTGCGGTGGTTAAGGAGGGTCGATGGTAAAACGTTCTGTTGGGAATGGAGTGTTTTTGAAAAAGGCGTTAATTTACTGTTAAAATAATCAGGCCACTACTGTTGTTGATAACTATAGATATCAACGTCATCTTGGTAACTATAGATGTCAACTTGGGGTAATTTGTAATTTTACAATAAAATATCTAGTTTTACTTGACGTTTCAAGTTTTTTTACAAATTTAATTCATCTCTGCAACTGTAAACCATCCTTGCTATCTTCGATATTGTTATTTAGGAAACTCATTTTAATTTTAATCTTTGGATTGGTCTAAAGAATAGTAAAATTTTTTAGCGCATTAACTATACAGGTTATTATTTTGAATGTTATCATCAGGTGATATATAATAAATCTTAGGATTAAGATGTGAGTAAAACTGATTTTACCCTTGATACGCTGTTGGACATGGATGATGAAAGATTTTTTTATCCAAGTGGCCATTGGGTTAAAATAGAGGCTAGAAGGGTGCCTAAATCTAGTAATTTTCCGCAAGGGATTAAATATTCGCTAACTTTGCATGCTCCAAATAATAGGCGAATTTTAGGGTATGATAACGCGCATTTAGTTCCAGGAGACAAAAATAATAATCCGTATGATCATATGCATAAAGGCGAAAGAATCATAAAATATCCGTACCAAAACGCAGAACAATTGTTGACAGATTTTTATTCGGATGTTGAGAAGATATTAGAGTTAGAGAGGGAGTATGAATATGAAACCTAAGACGTTAACAATTGGCATAGCTTCATTCAAGGCTTATAAGTCTAGAACATTGGCCATAGCTAGAGGTGAGTATAAACCTAGTAAAGATGAACCAAAGGTATGGTTTTCATCAATTGAATCATTTGCTCAAGTTTTATCTACAAAAAATCAGCACTTGCTTGAGATTATTGCGAAAGAAAATCCAGAGAGTATTACTGAATTGGCGAGATTATCAGGGCGAGAGAAAAGTAATATTTCACGAACACTTAAAACCATGGAAAAATATGGGTTAGTTGAGCTAAAAGAAGGGGAGGGTAGAGAAAAAATTCCATATGCTCCTTATGGTCATTTTAAAGTGGAATGTGATGTTTTTAGAGATGCAAGGGCTTAATGGGTATAAAACGATATGATTAGTCGGATATTATCAACAAAATTTTCTCTTGATTCAAGTATATTAGATTTCGTTGCTTTAAGAAATGAACCAAATATTAACAGAATTATGGTTTTGAGCGAGCAACATGATCTGGGATATTGCTTTATTATACCTCACAGCGTTTGGGTAGAATTAGACCGACCTCAAACACCAGAAAATGTTAGGAAAATACTACCCAAGTTTATAAAAACAATGCCTGTTGCATTAAATCCACAAGAAATAGAGCGGATGTTAACCTTGTTCCAGGTTGCTGCAGGAAATGCTCAGAGTAAAAATATTATCTCTGATTTGCAGCATGTTGCCGAGTCAGCAAAATACGGGAATTATTTAATCACTGTAGATAAACGACTATTGAATCGAAAAGATAAAGTGAGAGAAGTATTTCCCGGACTCACAGTAATAGAACCAATAGAAGCTCTTCAAACCCTTGAGCAAGCAATAAGAATGTGTAGCAAAGAGATCCAAATCCAAGTCTATTGATTGTCTGAACAATTATGTAGTTAAGTTACATTTGAGGTTTGACAGTGCCATTTTTGGTAATGAGTAAGCACGGTGGGAAGGTGAGGCCATTCTTGACTTCAGTCATTCTATATTCTAGAATTTAGAATATAGAATAAGTGGGTGTAGATAATGATCATTAAACCTCAAGATATTGTTGTTTTGGTAAAGCTTATTGCTCGCCAAGGAGATAAAAGCTGGTCTCAAAATAGTATTGCTTTGGAGCTTTGTTTAAGCCCTTCGCAAATCAATAGTGCTTTTAAGCGATTAGTTGCCTCAGGGCTACTTACTCCTTATCATGCTCCCAACAAGCCAGAACCGATTATTGAGGCATGCGAGGAGTTCTTTACGCATGCGCTTAAATATACCTTTCCAGTTAAATTAGGCGAAATAGTTCGTGGGATCCCGACGAGTTACGCTGCTCCTAGCCTAAAAGATCAAATTGTTGCTGGTAGTGATCCTATGCCTGTTTGGGCATATGGGGAAGGAAAAGAAAGAGGTGTTTCGCTAAAACCCTTATATCCTTCAGTTCCCGAATCAATTAGTAAATATCCAGATCCATTATTTTATGATTTACTAACGCTGATTGATGCAATTCGCTCAGGGAGAGCACGAGAGAGAAAAATTGCTATACAAAAATTATCTGAAATATTAAAATTGAAGATAAATAAATCTAAAAAATAGCAGTACTGTATGAAAAAAAATTCTGCCCAACATAATCTTGAATCACTAACCCTTATTGCCTATCGCCTTGGAGAGTTATGCGAAGAAGTTACCTTCGTTGGTGGTTGCGTAACAGGGCTATTAATAACGGATAAGGCATCTCCAGATGTGCGCTTTACTGTCGATGTTGATTGCATTGTTAATGTAGTCACTAAGGTTAGTTATTATCATTTAGCAGAAAAATTACGACAGAAAGGATTTAAAGAAATGATGTTGGGTAATCATCCTGTATGCAGATGGAACTGTGATGGCATTTTATTGGATGTTATGCCGATTGACAAAAGCGTTTTTGGTTTTTCTAATAAATGGTACAAAGACGCTTTGTTAAATGCGATTGATCAGAAGATAGATGACTCGATTACTGTAAAAATTATTTCCGCCCCTTATTTTGTGGCGACTAAACTAGAAGCCTTTAAAGATCGTGGCAAGCAAGATTTTTTGTCAAGCCATGATTTAGAAGATATTATTGCTCTTCTCGATGGCAGGCCTGAAATTGTTGATGAGATAGCTGGGGTATCAGATGATTTAAAACGATATCTTTCATCAGAATTTGAATTATTCATGAGTAATGACCAATTTGCTCATGCTCTCCCCGGTCATTTAAACTACTCCGATGAGTTAGAGAGTCGTAAAAGAATAGTTGAGGAACGAATGCAGGCAATTATAGATTTAGGAAAATAGAAGTGAATACCGCTAAATTAGTCTGATTAACTGATATTCATCTTAATTTTCTTGACAAACAGGAACGAAAGTTGTTTTATAGTGAAATTTTAAGTAAAAATTGTGATGCAGTATTAATAAGTGGTGATATTGCAGAAGCAACGTGCTTAATAGAAATATTAAATGAGATGGCAGATCAACTTGAGAAGCCAATTTATTTTATATTGGGAAATCATGATTACTATCGAGGTCAAGTAAGTGAGGTTCGCAATAAGGTAGAAATACTGACCAAAACGCATGAGCATTTATTTTGGCTACCAGCTTCCGGAATACAAGTATTAAATAACGACACAATTTTGTTAGGTCAAGATGGGTGGGCTGATGGTCGTCTGGGGGACTACCAAAATAGTAGAGTATCCTTAAATGATAGCCGTATGATTTTGGATTTATTTCAGGCTAATATTGTTGGTAAATTTCAATTGCTAGAAAAAATGCAGCAGTTGGCGGATGGTGATGCAAAACAATTAGAAAATAATTTCACCCAAGCAATTAATAAAAATCCAAAAAAAATTATTGTGTTAACACATGTCCCACCTTTTAAAGAAGCTTGCATGCACGAAGGAGTGGTGAGTGATCAAAATTGGTTACCTTATTTTAGTTCGAAAGTTATCGGCGATGTCTTGAAGCATGTTGCGGAAGAAAATCCTTCAGTTGAATTTTTAGTGTTATGTGGGCATACGCATAGCAAAGCGGAATATAATCCCTTGGATAATTTAACAATTAGAGCCGGACAAGTTGAATATTATCAGCCATCAGTACAGGCGCTAATTAACATTTAGATATTTCTTTCATTCGTGCGCTTGAACGCATCATAAAGGAAGTTCTTATAACGTAAAGGTTTTACAGTGGATCATCAAGCTTGTATTCTTCAAATAATCTCCTAAATTCTGCCCTTAAATGCTCAAGTAGCTCTTCAGTATTTGTTATTTCTTTTGGAAGTCCATATCTATAATATCGCCGTAAAACATCTTCTGAAAAACTCCATACAAATAATTGGTAATCTTTAGCTTTAGAGGCTAAATGGAACTCGCGTGTATCATCTGGGTCATTTAAATCAAATTTTAAAATTGCTTTCATACTGAAATTCACATTATGTAAAAAAATAATGATTTCTATTCTGCCCGCACCACGATATGTTATCTTATTGATATAGATTTTTCCATGAATTTTTCCCGAATAATATTCGCTAAATAACCTACAGAGCGGGACAGATTACCTTGCTCCAGAATTTTCTTCGACCAATACCATTTGGTTTACTATTACCGCTAATCTTGTATTCGACTACAAGATTTGCGAAAGCAAAAGGTATGTAGAGATAAACCTCGAAAGTTTCCAGTAGCAATGGAGTATTTGTAGTGAAACGCCCCATTGTGTATGGAGTATTTTTGAAAAAAATGCCAATTATCTGTTAAAATAATCAGTGAAATACCATTGTTGACACCTATAGATATCAACTCCGTCTTGGCATCTATAGATATTAAGTAAGAGAAATTTGTAATTTTCTTTTAAAATGTCTATTTATACTTGACATTTTATAAGTATTTTACAAATTTTATTCTCTATTTTGTATTTTTCATCTATAATGTCTAGTATGAGTAGACATTATCATGGAAAATTACAAAATCTTTTACAGTCTTGGCCTTCGGGCACGGTAACTACAACTAAGTGGCTGAGTCGCTTGAAGTTCTCAAGACAACTAGTAAGCACCTATAAAAATAGTGGGTGGGTTAAACCATTTGGGCCAGGAGCACTCTCTAAGCCTCAAGATAAAATAGAGTGGTATGGTGGTCTTCATGCACTTCAGTTTCAATTAGGTCTAGATATTCATGTTGGCGGTAAAACAGCGTTAGAACTGCAAGGACTTGCTCATAACATCCCTATGGGACAGCAGGCTATAGATCTTTTAATGGCACCTCGGACATTAATCCCACAATGGTTCACTCGCCACCAATGGGAAGAGGACGTTAAGATAACTGAGAATAGCGCTTTACCTCCAAAAATAGAAATAGATAAAATTTCTATGGGCAGCTTTAATATACAAGTATCTTCAAGAGAAAGAGCTGCTTTAGAACTTCTCTGTTTGACTCCGCGATTATATAGTTTTGAAGAGACTTGGATCATAATGGAGTCCCTTGGCACTTTAAGAGCAGACGTTTTAACCAAACTGCTAGCAATATGTTCTTCGGAAAAAGCAAAGAGATTGCTTTTTTATTTCGGGGATCAGCAAAAGCATGTTTGGCGCTCAAAAATAAATGAAAAAAAGTGCAAAATAGGCACTTCTCTTCTTAAAATAGCTTCTCAAAATGGGGAATATCATTCAAAATATAATTTATTTATCCCCCAAGAATATATGATGCAAGATGACAAAGACGTTAAATTCTAAATACCTGGATCAGGTAAGCACTCTAATCGATATCATCCCTTTGATATCGAACGACGATCGCTTTGCAATTAAAGGTGGCACAGCCATCAATTTATTTCTATTTGATATGCCACGACTGTCGGTTGATATTGATCTTTGTTATTTGCCACTGACCCCGAGAGATCAGGCTTTAAACGACATTAGCCAATTTATTAAGAATTTTTCTCAAAAAGTTACTTCTCTAGGATTTAAAACCAGAGAAAAACAAGGTGCATCTGGTTATGAAAGCACGCTATTTATCCTATCAAAAAGTATCGAGGTAAAAATCGAGATCAATTTAGTTGTTCGAGGCTCAGTATATAAGCCGGTATTAAGATCTTTAGTACCAGCGGCAAAAGGAATGTTTAAACGAGATATTGATATGCAGTGCCTAGATATTAATGATTTATTTGGTGGGAAGATATGTGCAGCTTTAGATCGTCAACATCCGAGAGATTTCTTTGACTTATATATGTATTTCAAACAATATTTTTATACTCGGGAATTACATCAAGCGTTCATTGTGTATTTACTTAGCAGCAAGAGACCAATGTCAGAGTTGATTGCTCCAAATATTCTGGACATGAACCAGACTTATGAGAGACAATTTGCAGGAATGACATCAATGGATATCAGTTGTCAGAAATTAGAGGGAACTCGAGCAAAAATATTTGATATTGTTTCCTCCTCTTTTATTGAACAAGAAAAAGATTTCCTCATTTCGTTTAAACGTGGTGAACCAAAATGGGATCTCTTACCTATTGAAAAAATTCAGAATTTTCCATCAGTTAAATGGAAGCTCCATAATATTCAAAGTATGGCACCAACAAAAAGGCAGCAGGCTTTAACTTTGCTAGAGAGAAAATTACAGGGTTAGAATTAGGCGAAGTGTCAAAATCTAAGATCTGATCCCTGATTTTCCACCTCATTTGATTGAGTAAATCAATCTCTTATTTTAACATATCACAACAAATTTTAATAGCTTTGGGAATAAAAATGAAATTTACACGCAAACTAATTCTTACCCTTATATTTTCAGTGATCATACGATTTTTTGAGCCTTCTCGTACGGATTATGCTATGGCAGCAGGGGAGTTTTTATTGGCATATTTCTTGTAACGTTAGCTTTAGCACTACTAGTATCATATTGCATTTATTTTTTCTATTGGGTAACAAAAAAGAAAGGTGAATTTACAGGAAATCGTATATTCATAATAAGTTTGATATTAGTTTCTCTCCTGCAAATTAGTATCCAAATGAATTTGGGTATTGAGATAGAGAAGTTGAATGAAACCAATCATTTATCAAATTAAAAGTCCAGGGAAATGTGTATAGAGCAATTTGAATGTCAATGTCCAGATTTGACTTCTCGTTCTCCCTTATAATTTCCAATCCAATTTTCAGCGCAGATATCCTATGCATAATGACTTAGTATAACGCAGCATGTATAATTCTTTGCTAAGCGGGTATCAGCTGTATTGCACAGCTAAATTTATATTTAGTAGTTATTTTGTAAATTAGGTAACTAATTTGCGCGGATCTAAAGATTGAGGTTCAGGACTTTCTCCTATGACTGATAAGAAAAGCCTTTCTGAACGTGATATATGTTCCAAATACATCACTCCGGCCATAACCGAAGCCGGATGGGATTTACACAGTCAAATTCGTGAAGAAGTGACTTTTACCAAGGGACGCATCATTGTACGCGGTAAGCTGCATACCCGTGGTGAACAAAAGCGTGCTGATTATATTTTGTACTACAAGTCGAATATTCCATTAGCAGTGATAGAGGCCAAGGATAACAAACACAGCGTTGGTTCTGGCATGCAACAGGCGCTTAATTATGCCGAGGCTCTCGGCGTGTCGTTTGTATTTAGCTCGAATGGCGATGCTTTTTTGCTGCATGATCGCACCGGGTTAGCTGAAAGAACAGAACAAGAATTGGCTTTGAGCGCTTTCCCGTCACCTGCGGAACTCTGGCAACGTTATTGCCAGTGGAAAGGCCTACAGACATCAGATGCTCGTCACACAGTAGAAATGCCGTACTACGATGATGGCACAGGTCGAACACCTCGCTATTATCAAGCCAATGCTATCAATAATACGATTGAAGCAATAGCGAAAGATCAGGAACGGATCTTGCTCGTGATGGCTACCGGCACTGGTAAGACTTATACAGCATTCCAGATTATCTGGCGGCTATGGAAATCGGGTACCAAAAAACGCATTCTCTTTTTAGCCGATCGCAACATTTTGGTTGATCAAACTAAGAACAACGATTTCAAACCATTTGGTGCAGCGATGACCAAGATCAGTAAGCGCCAGGTTGATAAGAGCTACGAGGTTTATCTATCTTTGTATCAAGCCGTCACTGGCAACGAAGAAGAGAAGAACATTTACAAGCAATTCTCTCAAGATTTCTTTGATTTAGTTGTAGTCGATGAATGCCATCGCGGCAGCGCAGCAGAAGATTCTGCATGGCGTGAAATTTTGGAATATTTTTCATCAGCCACGCAAATAGGTTTAACGGCAACGCCAAAAGAAACTAAAAATGTTTCCAGTATTTATTACTTTGGTGAACCAATTTACAGTTACACACTAAAGCAGGGCATTGAAGATGGTTTTCTAGCGCCATATAAAGTTGTCCGCATTGATATTGACAAAGACGTACAAGGTTGGCGTCCAAGCAAAGGGCAGATTGACAAACATGGTGTGTTGATTGAAGATCGTGTATACAACCAGACTGATATGGATCGTACGCTAATATTGGAGAAACGTACGGAATTGGTAGCCAAGAAAATCACCGAATTTCTAGTAGCAACAGATCCCTATGCCAAGACTATTGTATTCTGTGATGATATTGATCATGCTGAGCGCATGCGCCAGGCTTTGGTGAATCTTAATCCTGAGCGAGTAAAGGAAAGCCGAAAGTATGTGATGCGTATTACTGGTGATGAACTTGAAGGTAAAGCTGAATTGGACAATTTCATCAACCCAGAGGAGCGTTATCCAGTCATAGCCACTACATCCAAATTGATGTCGACGGGTGTTGACGCGCAAACCTGTAAATTAATAGTCCTAGATCAGCACATCAAGTCTATGAATGAATTTAAGCAAATCATTGGACGTGGTACACGCATTAATGAGGATTTTGATAAATTTTGGTTTACCATCATGGATTTCAAGAAAGCGACCGAGCTGTTTGCTGATCCGACGTTTGATGGCGAGCCAGTGATGATTTACGAACCAAAAAGTGATGAAACCCCTGTACCACCTGATGATGAAATATCAGAAAACAGTCGTGATGAAAATGGCAATGTTGTACCCCCGGATACAGAAACTGATTTTGCAATAAATGGGTTAGATGAAGGTGAATTTAGCATTGGCGAAAAGAAAAAGCGTGTAAAATATGTTATTGGGAATGTCCCAGTTTATGTGATATCCGAACGTGTACAATATTATGGCCCAGACGGCAAGTTGATTACTGAATCACTCAAGGACTATACCCGAAAAGCCGTGAGAAAAGATTACCAATCCCTTGATCACTTCTTGCGTCGATGGAGCAAGGTTGATCGTAAAGCTATCATTCTGCAGGAACTAGAAGCGCATGGTGTATTATTGGAGCTGTTAGCTGAAGAAGTAGGTAAGGATTTTGATGCCTTTGATCTGATCTGTCATGTAGCCTTTGATCAGCCGCCATTAACTCGTCGTGAACGTGTGGAGCAAGTCAAGAAGCGGAACTATTTTACCAAATATGGTGAGCAGGCACGTAAAGTGCTAGAAAATCTATTAGAAAAATACGCTGATAATGGTATTGAAAGTATTGAAGATATCCAAATTCTCACTATCGATCCATTCAAGAAGATGGGTACGCCCAGCGAGTTGGTGTCAGCATTTGGTGGCAAAGATGCCTACATAAACGCTTTGAATGAGTTGCAAGTCAACCTTTATTATCGATTTTAATTTGAAAAATAAGTAGAGATTTTAATGAGTATTTCTTCCACAATTAAATCTATTCAAGACATTATGCGCAAAGATGTGGGTGTAGACGGTGATGCTCAGCGCTTAAGTCAGCTGGTTTGGATGCTGTTTCTGAAAATATTTGATGATCGCGAAAGAGAATGGGAACTATTGCAAGATAAATATAAATCCCCATTGCCAAAAAAATATCGTTGGCGTAACTGGGCTGCTGATGCTGAGGGTATGACAGGTGATGCGTTAAAGCAGTTTCTCGACAACGATTTGTTTCCAGGGTTGCAACAATTGGAAGTTAAGGGGAGTGATAAGCGCGCCTATGTGATACGCTCTGTTTTTGAAGACGCATATAACTATATGAAGTCTGGCCAATTGATTCGCCAGGTGATCAACAAAATTCAAGAAGGGGTAGATTTTAACAAAGCACAAGAACGACATTTGTTTGGCGATATGTATGAGCAATTATTGCGTGATTTGCAGGCAGCAGGCAACGCGGGTGAATTTTATACACCACGTTCAGTAACGGAATTCATGGTGCAGATGACGAATCCGCGACTCGGTGAAAAAGTGATGGATCCTGCGTGTGGTACCGGCGGTTTTCTATCCTGTGCGATTGAACACATTCGTAAAAAAGACGTTAAAACGGTAGAGGATGAAGAGCAATTGCAAGCTAGTATTTTTGGTATCGAGAAAAAGCCGATGCCGCATTTGCTTTGCACCACTAATATGATCCTTCATGGCATTGATGTGCCAAGCAATATTCGCCATGACAACACATTGGCGCGTCCACTAATCAGTTGGGGGTCGAAAGAACGTGTGGACGTCATTGTTACTAATCCACCATTTGGAGGAATGGAAGAAGATGGCATTGAAACTAACTTCCCTGCCGCATTTCGTACGCGTGAAACAGCAGATTTATTTCTAGTGTTGATCATGCAGTTGTTAAAATCTGGTGGCCGTGCAGCAGTCGTATTGCCAGATGGTTTCCTGTTTGGCGAAGGTATCAAAACGCGCATTAAAGAAAAATTGTTGGAAGAATGCAATCTGCACACTATCGTGCGTCTGCCTAATGGTGTGTTTAGTCCTTACACTGGCATCAAAACCAACCTGCTGTTTTTCAGCAAAGGCACGCCAACGCAGCATGTTTGGTTTTACGAACATCCATACCCGCCCGGTGTAAAAAGCTATAACAAAACTAAACCGATGAAAATTGAAGAATTTGATGCAGAAAAGGCATGGTGGGGTAAAGAGAAAGATGGCTTTAAAAAGCGTGTGCAGAATGAGTATGCATGGAAGCTAAGCATTCAAGACATCAAGGCGCGTAATTACAATCTCGATTGCAAGAATCCACATATTGGTGAGCAAGAAATTCATGATCCTGATGTGTTGCTAGAGCAGTACAATGCGATGCAGAAAGACGTCGCTGCGTTGCGTGAGCAGTTGAAAGATATTTTGAATGCTGCATTGGCATTACCTCTGGAAAAGAAGAAGGTTAAAAGAGCATGAACGCCATTCAGCAGTTGCTGATTGATCATATTGATATTTGGACTGCTGCTGATACTGGGAAGAAATCAGGCCGTGGTCGGAGTTCAAGCAATGCAGCTAATGTGTATGGCATCAAAAAACTGCGAGAGCTGATTTTGGAGCTTGCTGTGTGTGGTAAACTAGTGCCGCAAGATCCAAAAGACGAACCGGCGAGCGAATTACTGAAACGAATAAAAATAGAAAGAACGAAATTGGTAGCAAAAGGGAAGATTAAAAAAGAAAAACCTTTGACATCAATTTCTGAAAAAGAAGGGCTACTTAAATTACCACAAGGTTGGGTATGGGCTAGGCTAGGGCAAATAGGGGATTGGGGAGCAGGTGCCACTCCGTTACGAAGTATTTCTAGTTATTATGGGGGGAAGACCCCATGGTTTAAATCTGGAGAACTGACGGCCGATTTTATTGAAACTTCAGAAGAAACAGTAACAGAGCTTGCTCTGAAAGAATGTTCACTCCGTTTAAATGCTCCTGGGGATGTTTTGCTCGCCATGTATGGAGCTACAATTGGCAAGACAGCAATTTTGAAAGTTGCTGGAACAACTAATCAAGCTGTGTGTGCTTGTACTACGCATAAAGGAGTTTTCAATAGATATTTGTTGGTTTTATTGAAAGCTATGCGTTCTGATTTTATTGGGCAAGGAGCTGGTGGAGCACAGCCAAATATATCGCGTGAAAAAATTATAGTGACGCCTTTAGCAATACCACCCACTGAAGAACAGTACCGAATCGTTACCAAAGTTGATGAATTAATGGCTTTGTGCGATCAACTAGAAACCCAGCATAACAACGCTACCGAAGCTCACGAAAAACTCGTCAGCCATCTACTTGGCACATTTGCTCAATCAAAAAATGCTGAAGAATTTAGCGAAAACTGGCAACGCATTGCCGCACATTTCGATATCCTATTTACTACCGAAGCCAGTATCGACACCCTTAAGCAAACCTTACTGCAACTGGCAGTGATGGGTAAACTTGTGCCGCAAGATCCGAGTGATGAGCCAGCGAGTGAATTGTTGAAGCGTATAAAAGTTGAAAAAGCTAAGTTGGTTGCGAAAGGTAAGATCAAAAAAGACAAACCGTTACCATCGATAGCCAATGATGAAAAGCCGTTTGAGTTACCAGTGGGATGGGAATGGGTAAGATTTGGTAATGTTTATAGCCTTGAATATGGTGATAATCTACCTTCTGAAAAAAGATCAAATTCTGGGGAGTACCCTGTATATGGCTCTAATGGGGTTGTCGGTAGCCATAATTTTTGCTTCGTTCACTCGCCTTGTATTGTGGTTGGCAGAAAAGGGTCTGCAGGGGCTCTTAATTTGTCTTTGGCAAAAGGTTGTTGTGTAACGGATGTGGCTTATTACTGTGTGCCACCAAAGAATCTTGATCTTGTTTTTTCTTTCAAATTATTTCACACGCTTGGCTTGGATTTTTTAGGAAAAGGAATTAAACCAGGATTGAATAGAAATGAGGTATACGAACTATTAATTGCCATTCCTCCTCTTGTTGAACAACATCGCATCGTTGCTAAAATTGATGAGCTGATGGCGCTGTGCGACCAACTGAAAACCAATATTAATGAAGCGAATAAGTTAAAGCAAAAATTGGCAGATGTTATGATTGAGAAAGCCGTGACGTAATGCATATTTGGTGTGGTGTTAGGTCTTGACGATAGATATTAAATTTATATGATACTTATGCTATCAGGAATTGACGCCGTTGCTAAACCATAAACTCACATTTGTTTTGTTCTAAGCTATAAGAGAACAGTATTGTGGTTTAAAGCTAGATAATCCGGCACTTGTTCCATTTTAATTGACTATTTCATTGGAATTTGTAATTAATGTCGCAGCAATACTACTGACGATGTAGCTCTGATCACCAACACCTATTTTAATTTGGTGTTCGTTGATCGTATTAAGCAAATTATAATCTTTGCCACTTTCTAACTCCTGGCATGAAGCATTGTTTGAGTCATAATATTGATCCAACATAGCAACACCATTACCATTGATTCTAACAGGTGTTATAAGAGCTGCAAAACTTGAATTTAAAGTTCCTGTCGCCGTTGCTCTTGCTTCCAACTCGTTCTCTGCCATAACCAATAAAGTTGGATGAGATGAGACTGTAGGTGTGATTTTATAAACATTATCGAACATACGATGCTCCCTGTGTCCGGTATAGACATGAAGAAATTGGCTCCCCGGGACGGACTCGAACCGCCGACCCAGTGGTTAACAGATAGCCAAGCTTAAATTAGACCGTTGATTTATATTAATTTTTAATAGCTAGGCGTCCGTTACAATGTCGCACAAAGCATAACAATGCAGTACCGTGTCGCGCAATTTTCGCGCAGCAATTTAACATTTTGCGCCAGTGTTTTCTTTGATTCAATATCTACTAATTTATTATTTCTACAAATCTTGTGGTTGAGTACAAAATTTTCGGAAAAAAGTGGTGGTGCTAATTTGCTGATAAAATAAGCAGGTTATACTTATTGTTGACATCTGGAATGTGATGTTTTTAGTGGTGCAAGAGCTTGACGGATATTAGGACAATAAAACGGAAAGTTATAGGCGTCGGGCGTCGGTTATTTATCCGATGCCTGACACCTTGAGTCTTCTTCGCTGTTTGTCTTAACTTCGCTTCCATGGTGAACAACGGAGGAATTCAGCACTATTTTAATAGTAATCTCATTTTAAAAATGAAATCTTCAACTGTGCTTTGAACAAAGCAATCTCCCTCATTTTTTTCTTTTTTTCCGGCCTTCCTTTTTTCATACTCTATTTGAATGTTTTCAAGTCTCTTTTGTGCTAATTCAGTGCCGAAAGGTTTATACTTTTGTTTCCACTTTTCAAACTCTTCATCAGTTGCTGCATAAATGTCTACATATTTAGTTTTTCCATGACTATTTGGGATTGGAATTGGTATTTTTTTAGGATCTTCACTATCTGCAATCTTTTCGCGCGGATTAGCACTAACTCCTTTATCAGGTTGAGAATCAAGTTGAGAAGGCAGGAATGTTTTAAAAGTATGTCCTGTTTCTATAACCCGCCCTCCTCCATCGTCTGCACTGATAACATTACCTAAATTGGAAGTAACTGAAGCTACTTCAAGGGCTAGAAGGTCACTATCAGAAATGCGTCCATCTCGATCAAGAGGAATATGGTGCCGTTTTAGGATTCTTTCCCCTTCTTCAGTTCTACATGCATTTCTTAATTGTTCTGCTATTCTTTGTCTACCTATTACATTTCCATCACTCACAATTTCTTGACCATTAGTTGCTCTAGCTAAGGCATGCATTAGTGGCAACAATTCATTATAAATGTTGATATATGTGATGGTTTCAATGCGAGGAGTACGACGCGCTCTTGTCAACATGATAATTTCCTCCAATAAAAATAAATGAACACAATTGGAGAATAGAGCGGAAAAGTGTTATTCAACTATCATGCAAATATACGCAAGACTTCGATTGGGGGAAAAATACCTAGTCATATTAGGTTGAAGTAACATAAAATTTCAGACAGGTTTCTATATTTCGATTTCGTAGCTTCTTAGAACGGCTGAAAAAAGTAGTAAGTCTTGTAATAAGGAATAAAAGGGACTAATGCTAGTATTCCCGAGATATTTAGATAGAAGGTTGCTTGTAGATGAAAGCTACGCAGAACATGAATGAAAATGTAGAAATGATTCTACCCCAGGATATTTATAATTCTTACTTATATGTAATAAATGAGATATCTTTAACACGAAGAGAAGTAGATATAGTCTCATGTGTCCTTAGCGGACGATCCGCTAAAAAAATAGCTTCATTTTTATCTATCGCCCCTAAAACGGTCGAGCATCATATTCGTAATGTTATGTTAAAGCTAGGCTGTCAATCACAGGAAGGTATAAGAGACTTTATAGAAAAATCTGGTAAATTTACCCATGTAAAAAAATATTATGCAAGCTTGCTAATTCAAGATCGCTTTGAGTTGGAATTAAATAAGATTTCAACGTTGGGACCTGAACAAAAATCTTCTTGCCTAATTGTTTATGAAAATGAACAGCAAGAGAAGCTTCCTTTAATTTGTGAGTTAGAAAGGCACTTAAAACTTATTGGAATTAAGACATTAATAGAGGCTAGGGACAGACATCAATCTACAAGCAGTCTAATTAATAAGATAGAATCTCGACAAGTGAATTATATTATCTATAGTTTGCCGGTGGCGTTTATAGAACAATTCAAGACAGAAAACTTGGAAGCCTCTGATTTTATTCAAGCAACCAACAAATACCAAGATTCTATCATTATCCTTTTGTTAGATAGAAAAACTTCGATAGACATACCTAAACAATTACTTGATTTAAGTTGTATAGATTTAACAGAGCTAAGAAATTATTATTTCTTAGTGTTTGAGGTTTTGAAAAAGTTACTATCTAACGTCGTCATTGACAAAAATATTTCTGAATTTAAGTTGCAATATGCGATATTGCATGATTCATCTCTCCTTCAAAGAGAAACAGAAAAAAATGAAATCTCATCAAAAGAAAATGCAAATGATGAATCTTTAAGTATCTTTGAAAGGAGGAAAAATAAGATATTATTGTATGGCGGAATTTTCCTCATTTTTATTTTTGTTCTAATTTATAGTAGTGATAAATTCCAAAACAATAAAAATGAAGAAATGAAATCATTAAATGCTCGGTCATCACCTTCAGCCTCTTTAGATCCTTTACCGGTGCAGATAAAAACTGGTGAAGTTGTTAACTGGAATCTACCGAGACAAGATCACGCATTTGTTGGAAGAGAAAATCTATTGGATGAGCTTGACAAAGAATTACGTACTAAAGAAAAACTCAACCTCAATAAACCAGTAATGGTCAGTGTCTGTGCGGGTCTTGGTGGCGTAGGTAAAACCCAACTGGCTTTGCAATATATTCATCATTCTAAACATTCCTATACGCTTAGAGCTTGGTTTGCATCAGAAAATCTCGATCAATTGAAACAACAATATATTGAGTTTGCTAAAATACTTGGATATAAAGAAGAAAAACCTTCTATTAAAACAGCATTGCCTTATATTAAAGGATGGTTTTTAAAAAATCCTGGATGGTTGTTAGTTTACGATAATGTTAACTCCTACGAAGAGATAAAAGAGTTTTTGCCAGAAAATGGGGGAGATATTATTTTAACCACTCGTCATCAAAAGTGGCCGAGTGGATTTAAAATTCTGGATATTGACGTAATGAATGAAGAAGAATCGATTGGGTTAATACAATCTTTAATAAGACGGAGAATAATAGAAACAGAAAGAAAATCGGTAAAAATGTTGGTCAAAACCTTAGGATATTTACCTTTAGCCTTAGCTCAGGCAAGTGCGTATATTCGTCAAAATCAAATTACAATCACTGAATATTTGGAATTTTATAAAAACCATGAACAGAAATTATTGGCTGATAATATTTTACCTCAAGGAACAAGCAATCTCACCGTTGCTGTTAATTGGAATATTAGCTTAGATGCTATTGTCAAAGAGGCTAAAGCCACAAATCAATTACCATTGGCGCTTGATTTGTTAAGTGCTTGTGCTTATTTAGCTCCGGAAAGAATCCCGCAGAATTTACTCCTCACTTGGTTTAGAGAAAGCTATCCTAATTTAACTTCCCCGGAATTGGTATTACCGAAATTAATTGGTCAGTTATGGCAATACTCTATGATTCATCGAGAGGAAAATGGAGATATTACTGTTCATCGTTTAGTACAAGCAGCTGTACGCCATCAGCATAAACAAGCCTTAGCCAAGAAAAACTCAGATTATCCACCGTTGACATTGCAATGGTACAATATATTGCTTAAAAGTGCACATGCTGAGTTTCATCGTAAGACTCAAGTGCTAGAAGATGAAATGAGACAAAAAAATTTGTTACCACATCTTCAGATGTTGTTAAATTATTACAAACAAACATGGCCGAACGATTCTGAGCTTAGCATAACCCACATTATTAATGATATTGGAACAGTTTTTTTTCTTGCTGTTGAAATGAGGCTTGCTAAATCTTACTACGAGCGTGCTCTGGTAACGTTAACACAACATTATGGAAAGGATCATTTTGAATTAACCTATGCTTTAGATCAACTAGGTAAAACCTATAGAGATTTAGGAGATTCTAAAAGAGCTAAAGAGCTTCATGAACGCGCTTTGAAAATTAAAGAACATCATTATGGAAAGGATCATATTGAAGTAACTTATACTCTGGATCAATTGGGGAGGGATTATAGATATCTAGGAGATGCCGAACCAGCCAAAGAGCTTCATGAACGCACTTTGAAAATTAAAGAACAACATTACGGCAAGGATCATGTTGAAGTAGCTAATACACTAAATCAACTGGGTAACGATTATAGAGATTTAGGAGATTCCAAAAGAGCTAAAGAGCTTCATGAACGCGCTTTGAAAATTAAAGAACAACATTACGGCAAGGATCATGTTGAAGTAGCTTATACTCTGGATCAATTGGGGAGGGATTATAGATATTTGGGAAATACCGAACCAGCTAAAGAGCTTCATGAACGCGCTTTGGAAATTAAAGAACAATATTATGGTAAGGATCATGTTGAAGTAACTTGGGTTCTAGATCAACTGGGTAACGATTATAGAGATTTAGGAGATTCCAAAAGAGCTAAAGAGCTTCATGAACGCGCTTTAGAAATTAAAGAACAATATTACGGCAAGGATCATGTTGAAGTAGCTTATACTCTGGATCAATTGGGTAGTGATTATAGATATCTAGGAGATGCCAAACAAGCCAAAGAGTTTTATGAACGCGCTTTGAAAATTAATGAACAATATTATGGCAAGGACCATCCGGAAACTGCAAAAACTTTCACAAATATCGGCAGTGCTTATACAATTCTAAACAAAGCTGAGCAAGGAAAAATATATTTAGAGAAAGCTTTAATTATTCAAGAGGCTTATTATGGAATGGAGCACCCAAAAGTAGCAGAAGCACTATTAGGGTTAGGTAATGCTTGTAAGGCTTTAAAAAATACCGAGCAAGCTCAAATACACTTGAAGCGAGCTTTAAAAATCAGAGAACAATATTTTGGGAAGAATCATACCTTAACAATAGAAGTTAAGCGAGCAATTAACTAACAGAATTATTCTGAAAAGGAAGTTGAATTATAGGTGTAAATTCTTAAAAAGTAGTTGATTTAAAAGGCCATTAACATTTTGAAGGTTATTTGAAAATGAAACCTGAGCAGATTAATGATGAAAATATTGAAATCATCCTACCACAAGATATTTATAATACTTATCTCACAATAGTAAATGGAATAACCTTCACGCGTAGAGAGGTAGATGTAATTTCATGCATGCTCAGTGGCAGATCAGCTAAGACGACAGCTTCCTTTTTGTCAATTTCTCCTAAGACTGTTGAGAATCATATTCGCAATGTGATGTTGAAATTAAGCTGTAAATCACAAGAAAGTATCAGAGATTTTATAGAAAAGTCTGGCAAGTTTAACCAGGTAAAAAAATATTATTCAAGTTTGTTAATACAAGCCAATTTTGAATTGCAGTTAAACAAAATTTCAGTAATAGTAAACAAAAATAGACCTGCTTGCATTATCATTTACGATAATGAACAGGCAGAACAGGTGCCTTTATTGAGTCAATTGGAAAGACATTTAAATCTTACTGGTGTGAAAACAGCCATGGAGGCTAGGGAAAGATATCAATCTACTAATAACCTTATTGATAAGGTAGAGTCCCGACAAGTCAATTATATTATCTATAGCTTGCCAGCAAAATTCATAGAACAATCTAAAATAGACAATGAGATAGAAGATCTGTCAGTGACTAGCCTGATTGAAGCAAATAGCAAATATTCAGATTCAATTATTATCCTGTTGTTAGATAGACCTATCTCTGTAGATGTGCCTAAAGAATTGCTTGATTCAAGTTATATAGATTTAGCAGAACAAAGAAATTATTATTTTTTAGTGTTTGAGACTATAAAAAAGTTATTACCTAATGTCATCATTGAGAAAAACATTTCTGAATTTAAGTTGCAATGTGCAATGCTTTATGATTCATCTCTCTTTCAAGCAAAAATAGATAAAGTATTTCCAGGCTACAATAAGATAAAAAGAAAATTTAAACTAATACAAACATATTTCTTAACGAATAAAAAATGGTATTTATCACTCGCAATCATTTTGTTTTTTGGATTATTTGGAACAAAGTTCTTAGCTCTTGAAGAAAATAAAGAGAAAAGAAAAGATAAATATAAAACAGGACAAGAAGAATTTGTTCATTTAGGTTTGATTCTTCCCAAAAAATCCACATTTCTCGATCGTGATGAACTCATACAGGAAATGGATAATAAATTTAGGGAAAAAAATGCAATACAAACGATTGCTCTTGTAGGGATGGGGGGCGCTGGAAAAACAACCTTGGCACAGAAATATGCTTCTTTGCAGAATGCACAAGTTATTTGTGTGATAAATGGAGAAACAAAAGAAAGTCTTAAAAGATCTTTTGAAGATCTTGCTAAGGCGCTTTCAAAAACAAAAGAAGATGAAAACATATTAAGAGATTTACAATATATAAAAGAAACACAAGAAAGAGACGACAAATTTCTTCAATTCGTAAAAAAAAGACTTAAGCTAAATTTAAACTGGATTCTAATTTTTGATAATGTTGAAAAAATTCATGATATTCAAGAATACTTTCCTCATGATTTTACTATTTGGGGACAAGGTAAAGTTATCTTAACCACACGAGACATTAATATTCAAAATAACAAGTATGTCAATCATGTTGTTCAACTTGGAAAATTGAATACTGCTCAAAAAGGAAAGTTGTTTGCTAAAATTATAAACGATGGAAATAGAGGATCTTATATATCTGTGCAAGATGAGGAGATAAGAAAAATTTTAGAAGAAATACCTCCGTTTCCATTGGATGTTACAATCGCTGCTTCTTATATAAAATCAGCAAATATGCCTTATAAAAGATATTTAGAAGATTTGTCAAAACATAATAAAGATTTTACAGTCATGCAAGAAGATATCACAAAAGAATCGGGGGATTATACAAAGACTCGGTATGGCATTATTACTTCCTCTGTGGAAAAACTTATAAGTTCACATAAAGATTTTGAAGAACTTTTGTTATTTATGAGCCTTTTAAATTCTCAGGACATTCCTAGAGACTTGTTAGATAAATATAAAGGCGAAAACGTTGTAGATAGTTTTATTTATAATTTAAAAAAATATTCGCTTATAGAAATGGAAAATGGATTGTCTGTGCTTTTTCCTGCCAGCTTGACTTTTTCACTGCATAGAAGTACTCAGGCAATAATCCTTATTTATCTTTCAGAGAAATTAAACTTAGGTAAAAATCATAAATTTTTAGAGGGTATTTCTAACCATTTGAAGAATTATATGTTTGATGCATTTGATAAGCAAAATTTCTTGCAAATGAATTCCTTGGCAAGTCATCCCGAAACATTCTTGAGTCACAGTGATTTGTTAACTGAAAAAGTGAGAGAAGCTATTAGTGTTGAACTGGCAAGTATTTATACTTATAAAACTTCTGATAATTTTCTAAAAGCCATACCGCTCCTTGAAAGATGTCTCATAAATTTGAGTAAAAATAACAATAAAGACTATGAAAATCTTGGTAAGATTTTAAATTCTCTAGGACTTGCTTATTGGAATGTAGGCAATTATGAGAAAGTTAAAAATTTGTCTGAAGAAAGTCTCTTGATTTATAATAAATACTTCCCAGAAAATTATTCTGGAATTGGTCGGGCATTATCTCTTTTAGGGAACGCTCATAGGGCATTAGGTAATTATGAAAAAGCCGAGAACCTGCTTGAACAGAGTCTTAAGGTTTATGAGAAAGAACACGTTAAAAATTATCACAAAATTGCTGGAGTTTTAAGCTTTTTAGGATTTTCTCATTATGAACTAGCTAATTATGAAAAATCTAAAGATCTTTTGGAAGAAAGTTTAATGATTTATAGTAAATATTACCCTGAAAATCATTATGGGATTAGTCGAGCTCTAGCATTGTTAGGAAATAGTTATAGAAAATTAAAAAATTATGAGGAAGCTAAGGACGTTCTCGAAGAATCTGTTTCCACTTCAACAAAAATTTATAATAAGAACCATTATTCGGTAGTTTGGACTTTAGCATGTTTAGGGAATGTATATAGAGAAATAGGTAATTATAAAAAAGCTAAAGATTTTATTGAGCATGGGATAACAAATTTTGAAAAAAGCTTTGGCGAAAATCATATTGAAACAGCTCGTATGTTATTGGATTTAGGAGAGGTCTATCTATTAGAGGATCATATGGAAACTGCTGAAAACCTTATGAATAGGGCTTTAAAGATATTTCAACAAAATAAGCACCCTGGGAGTTATATGGCTCTAGAAGGTTTGGCTGAATTGCACTTGAAGAAATCTACGAAGATAATAATTAAGAAAGATTCAGAGCATTTCCAAGATTTTAAAGCAAAGGCAATTGCTCACTTAAGTGAAGCTCTAAAAATTGCTAAAATTCATTTTCCAGAAGGTTCTCCTCATGTTTCTAGAATTCAATCTAAAATTAATTTATTGTACAAAAGTGGAAGATGATTCAAGAAGAACATGAAAATATAGAGAGTGTTTTGAAAAAGCATGCTGTTTTTCCAAGTCTTGAAACACTGAATTCTATTTTTCGATCCTGTCCCAGTCGGCTTTAGTGGAAAAAAGTGTCAAGCACCGATTAAATATCCTATTATGTTTTGAAGAAACAGGAGCCTAGTACCTCTTAATATTTAATTTTTTGTTCAACATGATAATTTCCTCCAATAAATAAAAAATAAACACAATTGGAGAATATAGGGCAAAAGTGTTATTCAACTATCATGCAAATATATGCAAGACTTCGATTCGAGGAAAAATACCTAGCCCCATAGGTTGAATTAACATAAAATTTAGACAAACTTTTATATTTCGAGGTTATTGGTAGAGATAGAGAGGTGAATTAGTAAATTAGGTGTAATAAGAAATAAAAGGAGCAACACCAGTATTTCCGAGACTACATAGTAGAGTTATTTTAAATAATAGGTTATGGGCAGATGAAAGCTAGACAGATTAATAATAGGGATGTTGAAATTATTCTACCTCAAGATATTTATACTACCTATCTAATGACAATAAATGGGATATCCTTTACACGTAGAGAGATAGACATCATTTCTTGCATTCTTAGTGGAAGAATAGCTAAAAAGATAGCTTCGTTTTTATCGATCGCTCCCAAAACAGTCGAACATCATATTCGTAATGTTATGTTAAAGCTAGGCTGTCAATCCCAGGAAGGCATAAGAGATTTTATAGAAAAATCTGGCAAGTTTACCCATGTAAAAAAATATTATGCAAGCTTGCTAATTCAAGATCGCTTTGAGTTGGAGCTAAATAAGATTGCATCATTGGGTATTGAACACAAGCCTTCTTGCCTAATTGTTTATGAAAATGAACAGCAAGAGAAGCTTCCTTTAATTCGCGAGTTAGAAAAACACTTAAAGCTTATTGGAATTAAGACATTGATAGAGGCTAGGGACAGACATCAGTCTACAAGCAGTCTAATTAATAAGATAGAATTGCGACAAGTAAATTATATTATCTATAGTTTGCCGATAACGTTTATAGAGCAACCGAGGACAGAAAATAATACAGGAAGATGGGAAGATTCCGATTTTATTTGTGCAACCAATAAGTATGCAGAATCTGTCATTATTCTTTTATTAGACAGAAAAGTTTCTGTGGACGTACCTAACTCATTACTTAATTGTCGTTGTATAGATTTAACAGAATATGGAAATTATTATTTTTTAGCGTTTGAGACTTTAAAAAAAGTATTACCAGGTATCACATTAGATAAAAATATCTCTGAATTTAAGTTGCAATATGAAATGCTTAATGATCCATCTTCTTCACCTATAGTCTCTCTATACTCTTTGCCGATACAGACAAAAACTGAAGAGGTCGTCAGTTGGAATCTTCCGAGACAGGATCATGCATTTGTCGGGAGAGAAAAATTACTAGGTGAACTTGAAAAAGAACTGCATGCTAAAGAAAAATCTGATCGTAATGAGCCAGTGGTGGTAAGTGTTTGCGCTGGCCTTGGTGGTGTAGGTAAAACACAGCTGGCTTTGCAATACATACACCACTCTCAGCATCCTTATACGCTTAGAGCTTGGTTTACATCAGAAAACCTAGATCAATTAAAACAACAATATATTGAATTTGCTAAAATACTTGGGTATAAAGAAGAAAAACCTTCTATAAAAACGGTTCTTCCTTATATTAAAGGATGGTTCTTAAAAAATCCTGGATGGTTGTTAGTTTACGACAACGTTAATTCTTATGAAGAAGTCAAAGAATTTTTACCAGAGAATAGTGGTAGTATTATTTTAACCACTCGTCAGCAAAAGTGGCCTAGTGGATTTAAAATGCTGGATATTGATGTGATGAATGAAGAAGAGTCAATTGGATTAATTCAATCCTTAATAAAGCGGAGAATAATAGAAAGAGAAAAAGAACCCGTAAAAAATTTGGTCAAGATCTTAGGGTGTTTACCCTTAGCTTTAGCTCAGGCAAGTGCCTATATTCGTCAAAATCAGATAATGATAACAGAATATTTAGAGTTTTATAGAAATCATGAACAAAAATTATTGGCGGATAATACTTTTCCTGAAGGAACGAGCAGCCTTCCTGTTGCTATTAACTGGAATGTTAGCCTAGAGGCGATTGTCAAAGAAGCTAAAGCCACAAATCAATCACCATTGGCACTTGATTTATTAAGTGCATGTGCTTATTTAGCGCCAGAAAGAATCCCACATTCTTTGCTTCTAACTTGGTTTAAAGAATGCCACGCTAATTTAGCTTATCCGGAATTAATTTTTCCTAAACTGGTTGGTCAGTTATGGCAATATTCTATGATCCATCGAGAGGAGAATGGAGATATTACTGTTCATCGTTTAGTACAAGCGGCGGTTCACCACCAACATACACAAGCTTTAGGTAATAGAAACTTAGATTATACACAATTAGCTGTGAGATGGTACGATGTTTTACTTAAAAGCGTTCATGCAGAATTTACTCGAAAAACACAAGTCTTGGAAGATGAGGTGCGACAAAAAAATTTATTACCCCATCTTCAAGTGTTGTTAAACCATTACAAGCAAATGTGGACAGATGCTCCTGAATTTAGATTAGCCTATATTATTAATGATATTGGAACAGCACTTTTTCTTATCGGTGAGATAAAGGACTCTGTGTCCTACTATAGACGTGCTTTGCAAGCGTTGGAGCAACATTATCGCAAGGACCATATTGAATTAACATTCACCTTAGATCATTTAGCTAGAGCTTACAGGTACTTAAGACATGATGTAAAACAAGCCAAAATGTTACATGAGCGATCCCTGAAAATTAAAGAACAACATTATGGCAAGGACCACGTTGAATTAGCTTTAACTATCGACTATCTTGGTAGGACTTATAGATATTTAGGGGATGCAAAACAAGCCAAAAGGCTTCATGAGCGTGCTTTAAAGATCAAAGAACAATATTATGGTAAGGGGCATCTTGAAATAGCTTACACTCTAGAACAACTAGGCAACGATTATAGAGATTTGGGGGATGCAAAACAAGCTATAGAACTCTATGAACGTACTTTGAAGATTAAAGAACAATATTATGGCAACAATCATCAAGAAATAGCAAAAACTCTCACAAATCTTGGTAGAGCCTGCACGGCTTTAAATAATGCTAAACGAGGAAAATTATACTTAGAGAAAGCCTTAAATATGAGAGAGCTTTATTATGGTATGGATCACCCAGAAGTAGCAGAAACGCTATTAGCGTTAGGTAACACTTATAAGGCTTTAAAAAATACTGAGCAATCTCAAATACACTTAAAGCGAGCTTTAAGAATCAGAGAACAATTTTTTGGTCAGAACCATACCTCAACGATGGAAGTTGGGCGAGCAATTAACTGACAGAATTATCCTGAAAAAAGGTTAAATTATAGGTATAAATTCTTAAAAAGTAGTTAATTGAAAAGGGTATTAACATTTTGAAGGTTATTTGAAAATGAAATCTAGACAGATTAATGATACAAATGCTGAAGTTATTCTACCTCAAGATATTTATACTTTTTATCTAGCAACAATAAATAAGATATCATTAACACGTAGAGAGGTAGACATAATCTCATGTGTTCTTAGCGGGAGATCCGCTAAAAAAATAGCTTCGTTTTTATCTATCGCCCCTAAAACAGTCGAACATCATATTCGTAATGTCATGTTAAAGCTAGACTGTCAATCTCAGGAAGGCATAAGAGATTTTATAGAAAAATCTGGTAAGTTTACCCATGTAAAAAAATATTATGCAAGCTTGCTAATTCAAGATCGCTTTGAGTTGGAGCTAAATAAGATTTCAACATTGGGACCTGAACATAAACTTTCTTGCCTAATTGTTTATGAAAATGAACAGCAAGAAAAGCTTCCTTTAATTCGCGAGGTAGAAAGACACTTAAACCTTGCTGGAATCAAGACATTAGTAGAGGGTAGGGATAGATATCAATCTACAAGTAGACTAATTGATAAGATAAAATCTCGACAAGTAAATTATATTATCTATAGTTTGCCGATAAAGTTTATAGAACAGTCGAGAGCAGGGAGTAATACAAGAAAGAGAGAGGTTTCCGATTTTATTTGTGCAACCAATAAGTATTCAAAATCTGTCATTATTCTTTTGCTAGATAGAAAAATTTCTGTGGACATATCTAACTCACTACCTAATTCGAGCTATATAGATTTAACAGAACATGGAAATTATTATTTTTTAGTGCTTGAGACTTTAAAGAAATTGTTACCGGATATCACATTAGATGAAAAAATCTCTGAATTTAAGCTGCAATATGAAATTCTTAATGATTCATTTTTTCTACCTTTAGCTTCTCTAAGTTCGTCAATTCAGATAAAAACTGAAAAGGTCGTCAGTTGGAATCTTCCGAGACAGGATCATGCATTTGTCGGAAGAGAAAAATTACTAGATGAGCTTGACAAAGAGCTGCATTCTAAGGAAAAACTCAATCGTAATGAGCCAGTAGTGGTAAGTGTTTGCGCTGGCCTTGGTGGCGTGGGTAAAACACAATTGGTTTTGCAATACATATATCATTCTCAGCATCCTTATAAACTCAGAGCTTGGTTTAAAGCAGAAAATTTGGATGAATTAAAACAAGAGTATATTGAGTTTGGAAAGATGCTTGGATATAAAGAAGAAAAACCTTCTATAGTGACAGCTCTCCCTTACGCTAAAAAATGGCTTTCCGAAAATCCTGGATGGCTATTAGTTTATGATAATGTTAATAGTTATGAAGAAATAAGAGAATTTTTACCGGAAAAAGGTGGTAGTGTTATTCTTACTACTCGTCAAAAAAAATGGCCTAGTGGATTTGGAGCTCTTGATATTGACGTAATGAATGAAGAAGAATCGATTGAACTTATTCAATCTTTGATAAGACGAGGAATGCTAGAATCGGAAAAAAAATCAGTAAAAATTTTAGTAGAAATACTAGGATATTTACCTCTAGCCTTAGCTCAGGCGGGTGCTTATATTTTTCAAAATAAAATAACCATATCAGAATATTTAGAATTTTACAGAAATCATGAACAAAAATTGTTGTCTGATAGTGCCTTGCCTATAGGGACAGATTCTCTTCCTGTGGCGATCACTTGGAATATAAGTGTAGAGGAAATTGTTAAAGAAGCTGAAGTTAAGAACGAGCATCCGTTAGCTATTGAGGTGTTAAGTGTTTGCGCTTATTTGGCACCAGAGAGAATTCCATACAACTTGTTACTTGCTTGGTTTAAAGAGCACTACCCTAATTTAATTTCTTCAGAATTAATATTGCTAAAACTTATTAGTCAGTTATGGAAATATTCTATGATTAATAGAGAAACTAACGGGGATATTACTGTTCATCGTTTAGTGCAAACTGTCATTCGTGAACAGCATAAAAAAGAATTATGTAAAAAAAGTTCTGACGGTTCATCATTCCCTGTAGATTGGTATCATATTTTAATTAGGGGTATGCATATTGAGTTTTCTCGAAAAACTGAAGTTTTGAAAGACAAAATACGGCAGAAAAATTTGCTACCACATCTTCAGATGCTATTAAACTACTATGAAAAACTATGGCCAAATGATTCAGAGTTTATTATAGCTTCTATTATTAGTGATATTGGAATGGTTTATTTTTTTATGGGGGAAATAAAAAAATCTAATTCTTATTACAAGCGTGCCTTGTCAGCGTTAGAGCAGAGGCAAGAAGAAAATTATCTTGAATTAGCTTGTGTTTTAGATCAGGTTGGCAGAACTTATAGGTATTTAGGGAATGCATTACAAGCTAAAGATGCTCACGAACGCGCTGTAAAAATTAAAGAAAGAAATTGTAGTGAAAACCATCTTGAGCTGGCTTATAGCTTAGATCAACTAGGCAGAGATTATAGAAATTTAGGAGATCCATTACAAGCTAAAGATTCTCATGAGCGAGTTTTGAAAATCAAAGAGCAGTATTATTTTGAAAATTATTTTGAGATGGCTGATACTTTAGATCAACTTGGTATAGCCTATAGGCATTTAGGGAATGCGTTACAAGCTAAAGATATTCATGAGCGGGCTTTAAGAATTAAAGAAGAGAAACAAGAGAAGAAAAACCATAACCAAAGTTGGGAATACGAGCGTTGGCTTTCCCCTTCATTTTTGCATCGAGTTTCAAGTACTTTGGTTGAATCACATCCGAGAACTTCTTGGGATATGTTGCTGAGTCGCTCGCGCAGTGTAGAAAATACGGTTGTAGAAAAGGTAGGAATAAGGCAATTTATTGATATCAACGAGTGTGATTTTCAGGTTAAAGAAGGAAATGATACAGATGAAACTAATTTACTTCACAATTCCTTCAAAGTTAGAAAAAAACATTATGGGAATATGGAAATAGCTTTTACTTTAGATGAACTTGGTAAAGATTATAGATATTTAGGAGATACATTACAAGCTAAGAATGTTCATGAGCGCGCGTTGAAGATTAAGGAAAAGTATTGTGGCAAGGATCATATTTCAACAGCTGTCACTCTGGAGCTACTTGGTAGCGATTATAGGGATTTGAAAAATATACAAAAAGCTAAATATTGTCATGAGCGTTGCCTAAAAATTAGGGAGGAGTATTATGGTAGAGATGATATTCGGTTAGCATCTATCCTAGATGAACTTTATTTTGATTATCAAGCCTCAGATGATATTACATCAGCCAAAGAGTTGCATACACGTATTTCCAAAATTAAAGCAGAGATATTAAAGTAAAGAATAATGTTCTTAAGAATATATAGCTAATTAAAAAAGTGTGTTATGGGAAGTTTGGATTATCAGTGTTAAATCTCAACAGTAGACAATACAAAAAAATCAGAGCCTGCCCAGCCATTTGTGTAAATAGCCGCCTTTCATCTATGCACGGCGATTCTATCACCGAACTCGATCACAAACTAACTTATTGCTTCTTTCCAATTATGGATTGGCATAGTCCATTTCTTTGATAAAGAAGTTGGATTCAGCCGGCTTGGGAGGGGGATTTCATCTTAATTGCTAGTCGTTCGTTACAATGCAGTACTCAGCCTCGCAGTTTTCGCGCAAGAAATTTGGCACCTTATTCTAGAGCTTTGATCAACTTGAGCTGCCAGTTGATTTTATTTTTTCGACTAATCTTGCGGTCAAGCACAAGATTAGCCGAGATTTAAAAAGTAAAGCGAGGGTTTTCCGAAATTCCCATTCGCAATTCACGAATCGCGAATGATCACTGATTAGAGAAGATCACGATAATAACCATATTTATAAACAGTATTCCCTATAACTATAAATAGACTTAAATTCAGAACCATTAAAATTGGTCAATAAGCTTATTTTTGCTGTCGTCTAGCTCAAATGTGGATTACAACTTCTTAATAATCCATTTTAAATAGATTAAAATAGACTATGGTTATTGAATAGTCCATTTTGGTTGGTGTAAAATAGATTATCACAGTTGAATACTCCATATTGAGGGACAGAAGAATGAAATTTGAAGATTATAAATCGGGTAAATACACCCAACAGTATCAATATCAAAGCTTTTCTCCTACTCCAATTAATTGCCAGTGGACATGGGAAAGCCCAGAAATAAACACTTTATTGGAAGATGCGGCTCGCTATTTAGGGGAGCTTAATGCATTTTCAAAAATGGTACCTGATGTAGATCACTTTATAAGGATGCATATTACTGCAGAGGCCAGCCAGTCGAGTCGTATTGAAGGAACTCAAACCAATATAGACGAGGCGGTAATGAGCAAAGAAGAGATTGATCCTGATAGAAAAGACGATTGGCAGGAGGTTCAAAACTATATTCAAGCAATGAATCTTTCTATAAAGGGATTAGAAACTTTACCTTTATCATCAAGGTTAATCAGAGAGGCTCACGGAGTTTTATTGTCTGGAGCACGTGAGCAACATAAATTACCAGGGGAGTTTAGAAAAAGTCAAAATTGGATTGGAGGCTCAAGTTTAAAAGATGCCATTTTTATTCCTCCACATCAGGATGAAGTGTTATCCCTTATGACAGATTTAGAAAACTTTTGGCATAATGAAAACCTTCATGTACCACTGATTATAAAAATTGGATTATCCCACTACCAATTTGAAACTATTCATCCATTTTTAGATGGTAATGGTCGCGTAGGTAGATTACTTATAACCTTGTTTTTAATGAGTTTCAAATTGTTGGATAAACCTTGTCTATATCTTTCAGATTTCTTAGAGAAAAATCGAGCTGCCTATCTTGACGCTTTGATGGCAGCGAGAACATCTAATAATATCATTCACTGGGTGAAATTCTTCTTAAATGCGGTGATTGAAAGTGCTAAAAAATCAAAAGTAACTTTTGAAAAAATATTAACTATAAAAATTGAAGTGGATCACATTATTTCTACGCTTGGTCGCAGGGCTGAGAATGCTCAAAAACTGGTTCATCATTTATATTCATACCCAATAGTAAATGCTGAAGATGTTTGTAAAGTTTTAGATATAAAACCCAATGTAGCTCATCCTCTAATTAATGTTTTGCTCGAGAAGGACATATTAAAGGAAAATACTGGATTGAAGAAGAACAGGTTATATTCGTTCGAAAAATATCTGAAATTATATAGATAGGTGAAAACCTAATGAAAATTGATTGCTAATTCTTTATGTAGTGTGTTTAATTCAGAGGCATTAAAAGATAGAAGCTTAGGAAAATTATCTATGAAAGAATACGCCCCAGTCAGACATGTGGTTGAAAAATATAAAGATTCAATTTTAGATCAGGATAAAATTATTGAAGCAGCAAATGATTTATGGGGGTTAGTTGATGCACTTAAGCAAGATGAAAAATTCTCCTTACCTATCTTTCAAAATATGGTGTGCTTGTTGCATAAAATCTTAACATTGCATACAAAGCCAGAAATACAAGCTCAACTGGGTTTGCCTGCTCCACAGGCAGAAAAAATTTCACCATATTTAGAAAAATTACATGATTTAGTCCAAACACGTGATTATTGGATGATGCTTAGTGAAATACAATCAGCTTTTTCCACTCAATGTGTCAAAGAAGCTATGGAATGGATGACAGTTGCTAATAAAAAAGTTATGCTTCTCCAATATAATAAAGAAAATACTAGTGTAAATCGTGCTGAAGTAGATAAATTTAAAGAGTCTGCATCAAAAAAATACCAGCAAGTAAATGAATTTTGTTTAAAATATCGGATCGATGGGAATATTCGGTAATCCCGAGCTGTATAGAATTATCAATGTCACAACTTTTCCAATTTTTATCTAATGTAATGTCTGATATCGAGATTCGACACCATGGCCCTCCGTTTAAATTAACTAAGTTCTGGGTGGTTCACAGGGTTCACTATAAGATTGGACGAAGAAAAAACAGACTTGCTGATGTTCGCCAAGACTACTTCTATAGCAGCTAATTTTTCTGGGCTACAAGCAAGACTAGGGGGAAGGGTGTTAAGTCTAGACAATAGATATTACAGAAAATAAAAATTTTATATTGTCTGTTTTCGAGATTTGACACCTATAGTTTTTTAGTGATGTAAGATTTTTAACAAGCGCATACGCTCCGTTATCAAGGTGGAAAATATTTAATAATGTTGACTTTGATTCTAGTACCATTGAAAAATATTTTGAGCTTATAGAATTATTGTTGGATAGTTACCTGAAGGAAAGTGACAATTGGCCAGACATTTTTTGGTCAGCTTTGAATACTGTTTGTGAAATAATTGTTCATAACATTTATTTATTACCGAAGTGTGTTGATAAAGATATGCGATTTTCACAACCATACGATAATTTAAGTGTCTGTTGTTCTGGCGCTATTTCCTTGGTAAATTTTATTACTAGCAATTATGAAAAATTTCCTTCCGCAAAAAATGTTCAATTCGAAAGTTATTCTTATTTAAAAAATGATCGGAATATTTATGGGGCAATTGCAGATGGTATATATAGAATAATTGAATCATCATCTATGAATCGAAGTATGTACGAAAGTATACGACTTTTATTAATAACGATTTACCCGTATCCACATAACAATATCCCTCATGTTTTGTTGTCAATTCAAGAAAGGTTAAATATATTGCTTGAAAACAAAGTTGAAGAAAATTTAACCAACTTGCTCTATCCATCAGTTACGGCTAGTCTGATATATGCGTTTGGTTTATGTGAGCCTGATAAGGCAATTTTTCCTATCCATAAGACTCTGTTGCTGCAATTAAAACAAAAATATTGGCGTGCTCCAAGATATTGCTCTTGATATGATACCTGACGATACCGAAATGGACACAGAATTGAAAAAGTTAATAAGAAAGGATTCTTTTCAATGGATTCGATATAAAAGACTTCAAGAATTAAATTTAGAGGATAACTGAAGCGGAGCTCATTGGGTCATAAGCTTAGTTTAATCCTTGACTATTTTTCTTGATTTCACCACTTCTTCAGAAAATAAAACTTCATGTAATTTATAGGCAGGCGTAACAGCTGCAATTCCAAGGTTTTGCAATGAAATTAAATTTGAAACCACGTTGGTTATTTGTACTTTGTTACCTTGCAGAAAACTTCCTGTCATTATTCCCGCAAAAAAAAATGTTACCCCAAAAGTTATCGTGCCGGGTTTGCGCATTTGGCCTAGCTGAAAAAATACAGGCGATCCACTATTGCCCCCAAAAGATTGACATTCCAATAAATATAAATCCATTAGTTTTACTTTGTCCTTTTCTTTCCATTCAATTTTCTCTTCAGGCATCAATGATACCTTGCCAAATCTAACAATGGGTTGGTTTCTTTTTTGGCCAATATGCGCAGTAAATAATCCAGTGAAGAAAACCTCATCACCTTCTCGAATTTCGTGAGTTTTTATTAATTCCTTGGTTGCAATCAAATCATTTTGTATGAACCTGAAATCAAATGTTTTTTGATCGGGCAAACAATTGAATACTGCTATGTCAACATCTTTGTCCGAATGTGTAAAAATTTTTGTTTTGGTTAAATCTATTTTGATTAGTTGAGAATCTCCATTTAGGGTGTTTAATCTAAGAGTTATTTCTGGAAAATAATTCCCTTGTTCATCTTGTAATACATGTTTGGCTGTTACAAAATAAACGTTAAAGATATTATTGTCTGTTTCATTTCTAACACCCATAAAGAACCCTGTCCCATTAGGAAGGAGCGACCCAACGTTATTCGTTATAAAAATAAAAGAAATAGATTTTTTTATTTCTTGAATGTGATCCGACATGTTAAGATCCTCTTACATTGACAATATTAAAATATTAAGAAAAAAATCATTCGGATGCCATTTTACTTATAAAAAAATTAACTTTTGAACCACTATTATCGTGTATCGTATAAATACCTAATTTTCTTCCTGCTTGATAGCCAAATATAGCATTATTTGAAGGCGTTATAACATAGAAGTTACTAAGAGAGTTTTTTTCGATAATTTTTGCGTAATCTTCCTGGTTAGCCACAACTGAAACTTCATCTTTCTGATTTAATTCCTCTAAAATTTGAGGATTAATATAATTAAGAATCGCATCCAACTCATTTTTTATTGTGCGATTGAAATCTTCGTTATTTCCTTTCCCTCTGTTACAACTTAAGCACAGCACTTGATAATTTGATAGTTCATCTGAGCCATTTTGTGAAAATGGTTGTACATGATCAACTTCTAATGATAATCCTGGATGAGTGATAGGGCTACATCCACAACTTTTACAGCTATAATTATCTCGCTGAAGGACTTGAAGTTTAATTCTTGGAGTTATTGATTTGCGTTTTCTCATTTTTGACATATCCTTCTCCCAAAATAGATGGTATTCTGACATGCTTAGTCGTGTCAATAATCAATTTTTAATAAGACCTCAATGAACAATTTGTTACTTTTCTGTCACCTTAACCTAAGCCTAATTTCAAAACGTTAGTTTGTATACCCTCATAAATGAGGGGTATGGTACTCAAATCTAAATATGCTGATCCAATCAAACCACCCAAAGCCCATACACAAAAATGCCTAAACTTTATCCAATAAAAATCAAAAATCTCTAAGTCCGAAATGCAATAAGGGCTCACATGATACATCACTGCGCGACGTGCTTTTAAAAACCACGACTTTAATCACAACCACCATCTCAAACCTTATCTCAAAAACTCACAATTCCTTATCGCGCTTTTCCATTACCTTGATATTGATAAGAGGCTATTTCAATAGACATAAATTTGCATGACCAAAGAATGGCCAGGCTTGATCTGGATGCCTATTTAAAGCACCTCAGAGGTAAATGTCTTGTCCCTTTTCAGAGCTTCACACCAGATCGTTACCAATCTCGCATGTCTGGGTAGCATACCGATGACAGAACATTGGATTGCATAATAGCCTTCTTGCAAATAACCATTTTGATGGATATCATTTGAACACCAAATGGTTTTCAAACTTTCCTTCATTTGGCTTCGCAAGAAGGTTTTGGATCGACTTACTCTTTTTCTCCTATCTGCAACAATCACTAAAGCAGCTTACAGATCGCGCCTGCACACCTGACGCACTGGCGCTTTTTATTTAATTTAGTTGATATTTTCAGTGTTTTTTAATTTTTTACAAAGGGTTTTAAGGCGCATCGTAATGCCTCGGTAATACGATGGTAATACTTTGTAATACCCTTAAAAAAACTCCAATAAAATCAAATAATTCCGTCAAGTCGGCGTATTACTTTGTAATACTTTTGTAATGCGGCGTATTACGGCTGTTAAATTTCTTATTCTACACCATTTTAAAGTAATTGCGGAAGGCCACACACTGAAAAACGACAACACATTGTCGCTCTTTTCCTTTACCGTAGTATTTGGAGTGTAATTTTAACAGGCTTGATCGAGACGCTTAAATCGCCCATTATAAGAATTGTAACGGGCGTCTGGCGCTATAGGGGGAAGCGTATGGGACGTAAAAGAATGCCAGGACTCGTCAAAAGAGGCGGGAATTGGCACATTAATAAGCGAGTTAATGGTGTTCGAATTTGCGAAAGCACTGGAACAAGTCAACTTGAGGAAGCGGAAAAATACCTCGTTCGGCGATTAGAAATAATTCGTCAGGCAAAGGTATATGGCATCAGACCAAAGCGAAGTTTTAGGCAGGCTGCCACTAAATTTCTGCTAGAGAATCAACATAAGCGCAGCATCCATACCCAAGCGAAAGCTTTGAAAATTATGGATACGTTTGTGGGTGGTCTAGCGTTGGAAACGATACACATGGGTACATTACAATCCTACATTGAAGCAAGAAGAAAAGACGGCGTAAAAGCACGTACCATTAACCATGGTTTGCAAATGATCCGCCGTGTTTTAAATTTGGCTTCCAGTGAATGGATGGATGAACATGGACTCACGTGGTTAGCGGCTGCGCCCAAAATTAAGCTATTGCCAGAAATTGATGCGAGAAATCCTTATCCCTTAGATTGGGATGAACAAGATCGTTTATTTGCAGCATTGCCTGCTCATTTGCGAGAGATGGCATTATTCGCTGTTAATACGGGTTGCCGCGATGGAGAAGTATGTAAGTTGCGGTGGGAATGGGAAGTACCCGTATCTATCAGCGAAATCGGATCTGTGTTTATCATCCCAGCAGAATGCGTCAAAAACGGCCAAGACAGATTGGTTGTTTTAAATCGGGTGGCGCGTGCTGTTATCGAAAGGCAACGGGGGAAACATCCTCACTTTGTTTTTGTGTATAACGGCAGGCCAGTGATGCGCATGTTGAACAAGGGATGGCAAAATGCGCGAAAGCGAGTGGGTTTTCCGGTGCGTGTGCATGATTTGAAGCACACATTCGGCAGACGTTTGCGAGCTGCTGGGGTTTCATTTGAGGATAGGCAGGATTTGTTGGGTCATAAATCAAGCAGGATTACGACACACTATTCTGCGGCCGAATTAGTGAATCTCTGGGAAGCAGCGAATCAGGTTTGTAATAGTCAAAACCAGTCAACACTGACTTTGTTAAAGGCTGTCACAAATCAAAATCGTGAAAGTCGCGCAAAATTCGTATATGGACCCACCCTGTTTGTAAAGGATTATTTTCTTTTGGCATAAGTGGTTGAGTGCGTTCGTATATCCGGCTTCATCAGCGTTTAAGCTCGAGCCTTAATGGATTTCGTGCTCTTTCTCCTCATCGCGCAATCGGCTTCTAAAAGCCAGGAATTTTGCCAGGGTTTGAAAGAGCCGGTCTCACCTATTTTGCCATCAAAAAATTTATCCTTCGCAACTCGTTTAAAAATAACGACTACTTTCTCTATTCAATCGTTCGACCGAAAGAACCGCATCTCCTAATAAACTTAAAAAATTAAACGACGTCCACGGGCGCGTAACATACAACACAACTTAAGCTGCCTTTTCATAATGCTTTTCCTTTGCTAATAATGCCCAAATAATACGGGCATTCTTATTCGCCAAAGCTACAGCCGTTTTGTTCGCACCCCTTCTTTCCTTGAGATTCCTTATCCACTGACTCCTAGAGTCTTCTCTAGAACCTACTGTTCTCACAACAGAGCGAGCTCCATGTATTAACAAGGTTCTAACATAAGCGTCACCACGTTTACTAATCCCTAACAGCTTTTGTTTGTTTCCACTCGAAGATTGTCTAGGAACTAAACCTAAAAAGGCAGAAAAATGCCTCCCGTTCTTAAATGTTTTTGGATCACCAATTGCCGCTATTACTGCTGTTGCACTAATTATTCCTATCCCTTCAATCTTTGATATTCTCTGACATAATTCATTTGACGCAAATATTGACCCAAGTTTAACGCTGTATTTCTCTATCTTTTCATCTATTTCACTAATCTCTTGGTATAAATCAAAAAATAATTCTCGTCCCAAATGACTCAGTTCATTTTCTGCATCTTCTAAAATTTCCGGCAATTTCTTTCGAATTTGATTAATACCTTTTGGAACAACAACTCCATATTCAGCCAATAATCCCCTTATTTGATTAATCAATGCCGTTCTCTCTTCTACTAATCGAGTCCTGATCCGATGCACCGCCTGTAAATCTTGTTGTTCTATGCTCTTGGGAGACACATAACGCATGCTGGGCCGGGATGCTGCCTCACAAATAGCTTCAGCATCATTTGGATCATTTTTATTAGTTTTGACAAATGGTTTAACAAACTGTGGACTAATAAGCCTAACCTCATGTCCCATTGCTTTAAACTTTCTATACCAATAATTTGCTCCACCACAAGCTTCCATTACACTGACACAGAGAGGCAACTTGGCCATAAATTCTGCAAGTTTGGTTCGAGTTAGCTTCCTTCTTAATACAGACTTTCCCTTATCATCCACACCATGCAACTGAAACACATCTTTTGCAATATCAATGCCTAATAATGTAGGATTTTCCATAGACTCTCCTCCTTTTGTTAAATGGTCGAAGCTTAACCATTTTGGCTCATCTGAAGCCGCATTTAAAAGCGGGGGGTCCATTCCATTGCGCAAGCGGTTCTTGTAAACTAAGGTGAATGAGACTAACTGCTTGATTAAATTGGCTCCCCGGGACGGACTCGAACCGCCGACCCAGTGGTTAACAGCCACTTGCTCTACCGACTGAGCTACCGGGGAATATAGATGAGTAAACGAAAGAGGATAGTAGCTAATTTCGTGGGGAATGGTCAACCCTTTTCCTTTATGAGCCTCTTAAAAATACATAAAAAGCAGTTAAATGTTAGTTGATAATATAACTTTATGTGCCAAAACTAGATTCATGAGCAAAAGGATGACTGCCGAGATTGAGGAACTTCTGTTGATATAAATTAATTTCTTTGACGGTCACTTTACAAGTATTATCTGCGAATGATTTAACCATGAAATCATTAATTTTTTGAGAATAATGGTTCAAATCTTTGTAATTATCTAGATTTTTAACCACTGGCAAGTAGGTTTCAAAATCAAAGAAAGAAACGTTACTGAGCGGAATTAGGTTCTGCATCAGCATCTCTCTTATTGTTGCGGCTTGAATTAAGCTCGTGATGTCATGCTGTGACATTTTATAGTGTGCAAGAGAATAAGGAGGGAGAAAAATAATAAAATGAACATCAGGGTTGCTTTTGATAATGCTATAAACATCTTCGTTGAAGTTTTCGACTAAATTTTTATCTATTGTTTGGATGTCGATCGACGTGTTTTTTAATGCGGCTTGAGAAATACCCATTGTTGTTGGTTTTTTATATTGTTTTAGCACTTCTTCTTTTGAGAAAGTATGAGTGTTGAACCAAGTATTATATTCTTCGAGATTAATTTTTTCTTTTGGCTTTTTAATGATCTCTTGGAAAAGTGCTTTTACTGACGCAACAAAAACATGGTTATCCAATAAATATTGAAAATGGGCTTTGTAACTTCCAGAATAAAGATTAATGGGGAATGATTCTTGATATTTCCCTGGTTGGTAAGTTAAATAAACTTTATCAATACCCCAAATAACGCTTTTTAGTTTGCCAGTTTTAAGAGCAGCTCGAAGTGCCACTGCTTGCTCTTGGATGGTAGCGCCTGCTATAGATAGTTTAATAGGTTCGGTTCCTAATACTTGCTTTATTTGGGTTAAAGAAAAATTTTGAGTCATGGAAGTCCCAATAATCGCTTGGTTATAAGGAAAATTTTTAATGAATCCCGCAACTTGCCAGCGATCATTTCCTTGCAGAACTGTTTTTTGGGGGTTGTACCGATAAAATTGATAAGGATCAAATAAATAGTTTAGGGACAGAATAGATATCATTGCTATTAAAGAAAATAAACAGTAATTTCGGATAAAAACCACAAACATTGCTACGTCTCTTAAAATCCAGAATAAAGAAAGTATTGTACTCTATTGAGTGCGATTAGCCCTAACGCTGATAAAACGGCACAAATAAAGGCAAATATTCTGATAAAATAATATGATCTTAGTTCAACAAACTTTAGGAATCTTTCTCTCAACACTATGGTGTCTGGGATCAAGAAGACCCAAGCTAATGCAATCATCATCAGTTTTATTGAACAGTAACTTTCTATGGTGATCGCTGGATGTGCAGATATCCCGAATAAACTTAAGTAAATGTGAAGTGCTGTTTTTAAATCTGGAGCTCTAAACAATACCCAGCCGAGACTTATTAAAGTAAACGTTAATAAAACTTTAATTGCCTTTTGACAGTAAGTATTAAAAGGGTATTCTGAGGGAATTTTTGCGATATTATTTCGTAATAAATGATTGATGGACAATAATACTCCTTGGTATAAACCCCAGACGATAAAAGTCCACGAAGCGCCGTGCCAAAATCCTCCTAAAACCATCGTGATCACTATATTAAGATAGTGATGAGTGCGATTCCCACCAAGCGGGATGTAAAGATAATTTTTCAAAAATGAAGATAAGCTGATGTGCCAACGTCGCCAAAATTCAATGATAGATGTCGACTGATATGGTGAATTAAAATTGTCGGGAATCTGTAGCCCAAACAAATAGGATAGCCCGACAGCCATGTCTGAATAGCCTGAAAAATCAAAGTACAGTTGTAAACTGTAGGCGATAACTCCCAGAAAGGCAGTTTTTTGGCCAAAAAATGGCATGCCTGGTGTGTCAAAGAATACAGAGACGAATTCACCGAACTGATCGGCGATAAAAACCTTTTTAAAGAGTCCAATGCTAAAGCAAAAAATAAAAAGGGCAATATTTTTTGAGGAAAAATGAAATTTATGAGGGTTCGTTAATTGAGGATACAAATCTTTAAAGCTAATAATAGGGCCACAAACCAGATGGGGAAAGTAAGAAACAAATAAAGAATAATTCAAAAAGTCATTTTTATAGTTGTTTCTATAACAATCTACTAAAAAAGCAATCTGAGTAAACGTATAAAAGGAGATGCCTAAAGGTATGGTTTTGGAAGACGTTTTTATTCCAGTGATTTCACTGAGCATAAAATTGAAATATTTATAATACCCTAGTAACGCTATATTAAAGATAATGCTAAATACCAAGATCCAAAATTTGGCGCGATTTTTTTTCAATAGCATCCATTTGTACAAGCCGAAGTTAATCACAATAGAAAAAAGAAGTAGGGGAAGATCCCAAGGATTCCAGCAAATATAAAAAGCAATAGAAGCCAATAATAGCCACAAAGAGGAAAGCTTCAAGTTATTGAACTTTTGTAAAAAATAGAAAACACCAAATGTAATGGGTAAAAATATTAATAAGAACTGAGGGCTAGTAAAAAGCATAGTGATAGATCGGTTAATTTAAACAAGCTTTAATGAGCAGGTATTCTAACGCATCTCCGTTGCAATATTCAATGAGCGTGTTGCTTGAATGTTGATGGTACACGAAATACTGGCATTAAGCGGATACACATTGAGTCATACGTTTTATCCCTTCTTGTAAGTTTTCTAAGCTAGTGGCAACAGAAAGGCGTATATAACCTGGGGCACCAAAGGCAGTCCCGGGTACAACAGCCACCCTTGCGCGATGGAGTAACATCTCGGAAAAAACAACATCGTTTGCGAGACCTAATCGCTCTATCAGTGCTTGCACCCTAGGAAAGGCATAAAAAGCCCCCTCAACCGCTTCGCATTCTATTCCCTCTATGTTATTTAAGGCTTGAGTGACGTATTCAGAGCGCGCTTTGAAAGCCGCGATCATGGGCTTTAAGCAGTCTTGATCGCCTTCAATCGCTGCTAAGGCGGCTTTCTGTGCAATAGAACAAGGGTTTGAAGTGCTTTGACTTTGAATAGTCCCCATGGCTTGAATGATCTCTTTTGGACCTGCGGTATACCCAATACGCCAACCTGTCATTGAATAGCTTTTAGAAACACCGTGGACAATAATGGTTCTAGGATAGAGATCTGGCGAGGCCATTAAAATATTACAAAAAGGCGTTTCTCTCCACCAAATATGTTCGTAAATATCATCAGAGACAATAAAAACCTGTGGATGCTTCAGCAATACTTGAACTAAGGCTTTCAGTTCTGTCATCGTATACGCAACACCAGTGGGATTAGAAGGGCTATTGATGACAAATAGTTTTGTTTTAGCTGTAATGGCTTGTTCTAATTGTTCAGGCGTTATTTTAAAGTTTTGATCTAAACCAGCAGAAATAATCACTGGTTTTGCATCGCTCACTAAAACAATATCAGGATAAGAAACCCAGTAAGGGGCTGGGATAATCACCTCGTCTCCTTCATTTAATAGCGCCTGACACAAATTAAAGAAACCTTGTTTGCCCCCGGATGACACAATAATTTGATTTGGATCATAATGCAGCGTATTTTGAACTGAGAATTTTTTCGCAATGGCTTTTCGCAACTCAAGAATACCTTCAACAGCGGTGTATTTTGTAAATCCCTGATCAATCGCTGCTTTCGCTGCATTCTTAATGTGTAGAGGCGTATCAAAATCGGGCTCGCCCGTGCTGAGGTTTACCACATCAACCCCCTCGGCTTTTAGCGCATTTGCAGCAGCCATAATACTTAAGGTGGGGGATGGCTTTATTTTTTGGGTACGCTGGGATAACAGCCTGTTCAAAGCTTTGCTCCTATTTGTGATAACCTATCTAATCAGAGATATTTATAACACATCGACGCCATTTTAAGGGGAGGATCCGTGTCTCAACATTTTCACCTATCAGCGAGATTCGAACCTGCAGGAGATCAGCCGCAGGCTATAAAGAAGTTGATTGACGGACTAAATGATGGATTGATGCACCAAACCTTATTAGGGGTAACCGGATCAGGTAAAACATTTACCATGGCTAATGTGATTGTCCGTACTAATCGACCCACTTTGGTGCTTGCGCCTAATAAAACACTGGCAGCGCAACTCTATGGAGAAATGAAAAGCTTTTTTCCCAAAAATGCCGTTGAATATTTTGTGTCTTATTACGATTATTATCAGCCAGAGGCGTATGTGCCTAGTTCAGATACCTATATTGAAAAAGACGCTTCTATTAACGAACACATTGAGCAAATGCGTCTTTCGGCGACCAAAGCGCTATTAGAAAGACGCGATGCGATTATTGTAGCAACAGTCTCGGCTATTTATGGTTTAGGCGATCCGAAATCTTATTTATCGATGATGCTGCATTTAGATCGAGGCGACAAGATAGATCAACGGGTGTTATTAAAGCGGCTAGCAGAATTACAGTACACCCGAAATGATGTGGATTTTCGAAGAGCAACTTATCGAGTGCGTGGGGATGTGATCGATGTTTTTCCCGCAGAATCGGATGAAACGGCAGTCCGTATCGAGCTGTTTGGGGATGAATTAGAAAACTTAAGTATTTTTGATCCTTTAACAGGAGAAGTGATTAAACGTGTCCCTCGTGTGACGATCTATCCAAAAACACATTACGTGACACCGCGGCAAAAATTATTAGATGCAATCGAGCTTATTAAGAAAGATCTACAAATACGATTACATGAACTCGAATCTGACAAAAAGTTAGTAGAGGCACAGCGCTTAGAGCAGCGTACACGGTTTGATTTAGAGATGATGTTGGAATTGGGTTATTGTTCAGGTATTGAAAATTATTCTCGTTATTTATCAGGAAGACCCCCTGGAGAGCCACCACCGACTCTCATAGACTATTTTCCGAGTGGTTCTTTGCTCATTGTAGATGAGTCGCATGTCACGATCCCTCAATTAGGGGGTATGTATAAAGGGGATAGATCCCGCAAGGAAAACCTTGTGAATTATGGGTTTAGACTGCCGTCAGCTTTAGATAATCGTCCGCTGCGTTTTGATGAGTTTGAAAAACTACAGTCTCAAACGATTTATGTGTCCGCAACGCCGAGTGATTACGAATTAAAGCGTTCGGATGCAGTGATTGAATTAATTGTGCGTCCCACCGGTTTAGTCGATCCGATAGTCGAGATTCGCCCTGCTTCAACACAGGTTGATGATGTTTTATCAGAAATTCATCAAAAAACGAAACAAAAAGAAAGAGTGTTAATTACGACTTTAACGAAAAGAATGTCAGAAGATCTCACGCAATATTTGGTTGAGCAGGGTATTAAGGTGCGCTATTTACATTCTGATATTGAAACAGTAGAACGGGTAGAAATTATTCGAGATCTTCGTTTAGGTGTTTTTGATGTCTTAGTGGGGATTAATTTATTGCGTGAAGGTCTTGATATGCCAGAAGTATCTCTCGTCGCTATTTTTGATGCAGATAAAGAAGGATTTTTGCGATCAGAGCGCGCGCTCATTCAAACCATTGGGCGTGCGGCGAGGCATTTATATGGTAAAGCTATTTTATATGCTGATAAAATAACACCTTCGATGAAGCGTGCGATAGACGAAACAGATCGAAGAAGACTAAAACAGCAGCAATACAATGAGCAACATGGGATCACCCCGAAGGGTGTTGAAAAATCGGTACACGATATTATGGAAGGTGCTTATATCACCCCCGGCAAATTTAAAAGTAGCAAACGTACTCCATTGATACAAAAACCACTATCCCCAACGGATCTGATGGCTGCTATCAGTCGTTTAGAAGAACAAATGTATTCTCATGCAAAGAATCTTGAATTTGAAGAAGCCGCACGGGTTCGAGATGAGATCCATCACTTAAAAATAGAATTGATGTAGGTCTATTTAAAAATAATTAGCTATCTTCCTTGCATATTTGATTCAAGAGAGCCTACACTTTTGTTAGGAGGTGCACTTTATGAATCAAGACGCTGGATCCTATCAAAATATAAATGCGCTATGTTGTTGTTTTAATTTAAGAAAAGTAACAAGAGCGGTGACCCAATTTTTTGATCGTCACTTAGAGCCGGCAGGCATACGCGCGACTCAGTTCACGCTGCTATTAACTTTAACGTCTTCTCAGGGGAAGACGCTAACTGAAATGGCAGAAGGATTAGTGATGGATAGAACAACCTTAACCCGTAACTTAAAGCCCTTGGAAAAAGCGGAATTAATTACGACGGTAAAGTTGGCTGACAGAAGAACAAAAGGCTATGTGTTAACAGACAAAGGGACGATGGCCATTGAAAAGGGCACGCCATTATGGCGCAAAGCTCAGCAGCATGTTACGCATCAATTAGGTGACGAACGATATTTACGCTTGTTAGAAGAGCTAAAATTGGTTCGCTCTTTTGCGCATGCGCCGAAAACGCCTCGCACCAAAGATTCAATCCGGTAAGGGATAAAAGCAAACCTGTTTGTGGCGTTAATGACGCTCATGAACAGGTGGATGCGGATCTGGTTGAATGACGACAGAGGTTTGATGCAGCTTCGCGTTATGAGCCTGTAAAAACAACTCATTTTTTGGCTTAACCATCTTGAGAAAGTTTGTCTTAAATTTTTTAGGATTTTCTTTGACATAGCGAATAAAGCTAATCTCAGACTTTATTTTTAGCGTATTGTATACCTCAGGATATTTTCTTTCCATTTCTTCAAAGGCGAGTTGTTTAATATTTTCGATAATATGTAGCCATTCAAGGTTATTTTTCTCTTGTAAAATTGATTGAATAGCAGTTAATGCACCCATGAAAATGGCGGCTTTTTGTAGGCCGGTCATGGTCGAGTCTGGGCTTGAGATTTCGTCACAAATCGTGTGAAGAAAGTCAGTGACAGGTTTGTTTGTTAAGAGATTTAATTGGGCGAGCATTTTGCTTACTTTTGAGTTCTCAAGATATAAGTTTAGGATGGGTAAATGAGTCGTTTCGTGTGAATATTTTTGGATTAATCTTCCAACGATTGTATCGGTAAAGGTGTCGTTAATGAGAGCGAAATCATCAACAGCGTCTATTCTTTTTTCTAAGATCTCCATTTTTGTCTTCAGCTGTTCCTCTTCAATGGGATGGCGCTCTAAAAAATGGATCAGTTTTGTTGCTAATGCAATTTGGTGTGTTATTTCTGGAGGTCTTTTTTCAAAAATACTATCATTTGTTATCAGTTGGGTTAACACAGCGAGATATTTTTCTAGCTTTTGAGAGATAATGCTGTCGAAGTCGATGGGAAAGTTCCTAAATTGATAAATTTTTTCAAATTCTTTAAACAGGTTCTCTATTCTATCCATATCCAGTGGGGGCGTGATGAGTTCGAGAAAAGCAGTATCTAGTTGATTGATAAATTTATTCATTAATATTGTCACAGTTGCTAAATAAATTTCATCAACTTTTTCCTTTAGTTTGGCTTTTTGAGTAGATAAATTCTCTAAGTCGGAAGACAGTAAGTGATGTTCGGCAGCAATCTTTTCAAGACCTTCCAATAGTTCGGTTGTTGTCCCTTGTAAATCGAGGAGCCTTAAAGTCGTCGTGCTAAAGGCTGAAAAAGAGTCTTCTAATGCTTGTAAGGACTCGATGAGATCATCTTTGCTACCAAAAAGAGCGTCGCGGGCGCTTTGGAGTGTGTCCACAATCTGTTTTTTGCCGGTATCAACCAAGCTAGAGACGTTAGAAATTAAAGAAGAGAACCACGAAGTGGGTGGAGGATTATCTGGAGTGGATTCTTGTGCCAGCGTTTCAACTGCGTCGTAAAATTCGTTGTCTTCCGTTGTTTCTTCGACAACCTCACTCAGGTAGATTTCAATTTCATGGATGAATTGTTGGATCTCTACGGGTTTTTTTGTTTCTAAATCGATTAGATTTAAGAAATCGAGGAGTGTTACTTGTTTAGTAAAATCTAGGGGCTCTTGTTTTTCTGGTTCCGGTTGGGGGGCGCGTTCTTGCTCAAATGTAAGGGTAAATGCCTCAAAAAAACCGACAGATTGCATCATTTTTTTTTGAATCTGAGAACGAGCAGCATTATGAGCAGCGCGACTTGCAACTTCTTTTAGCGGTGCTGTTACAGTAGAAAGAAACCCTTCTTCTTGTTCCGTTGAGGTTGGTTCAGAACTTCCCAATAAATTTTCCTCTAAGACAGAGGTAATGTCTAAGTAATATTCGATGCCGCTATGTTCGTTGAGTGCTTGCTTGAGGGTCGATGTCAACGCTAACAATTCAGGACTATTTTTGGTTGAAAATTCGAGCATGCTGGCAAGCGCAGTAGAAATATCACGATAAAGACGTTTTTTTTCTGCCAAATAATTTTTAATGAGCTCGGCGCGTTGTAATGCTGAAAAGCTGTTTCTTTTTGTCAATAAATGCCTTTCGGTTTCTTGAAGGCTTTGTAGTTCGATGGAAAGCTTCTCGAATGTTTTATAGGCTTCTTGCCAATCTTTCGTTTTTAGCTGTTCTTTTTCAGACAGTCGCTTTAAGTTGCTTTGTGCCAGTTGAAAAATATTAAATTTAATATTAAATAATTCATTTTCTGCTGTTTTCAAAAGCCCTGGAATACTTTGTTCATATTGAGTTAAATTTCCCGTTTGGAGATGCTGATAGACTGTTTCTAATGTTTCATAAATAGTCGTCAGTGCAGAGGTAAATTTGTTTTGAGTATTCTCTGGCATGGGTTCCGTTGTACGACTGGGGTGATGATGTTTTATTCGCGTTAAATGATCGACCAATCTTCCTAAGTCTGCTTTCTCTGCCGCCAGAGGGTTGCCAATCATTGCTTTGAGGATGACTTTGATAATCACTTGAGTATTTTTTGACGCCTTCTTGTCTTTGGCTAGTAGCAGTTGAGCGATAAAATCTAGAAATTTTTCAGATCCTTTGAGGCTGCTTAGTGCATATAAAGCATTCATTGACGCGGAAAGGAATCCTAAAATATTAGTGTCATAAAGATTTTCTAGTGAATTTTGTTTTGCAAGCTCTGCGAGGTTAGCATATAATGTTTGTTCAATCGCGGCATAACGAGCGCGCAAGGTTTCCTGGTGCGCTTCTGCCAGTAAGGCTACGAGCGCATCACCGTCATTTTCTGTCGATAACGCTTTTATCTTGAGGGCTATCTCTCTCGATTTCTCTGTTTCGTTTACGCCGCTGCCGTCTAGATTAACAACAGCACTTTGACTAAATTGATCTAATTTCTCTTGATAGAACACTGGATTTTTTAAGGCGGAAAAATATCTTTCCATGAGCTTAAGCTGCTCGCTCTCATCGAGCGTTTTTTGCACATTAAATTGCTCACCCATTAAGTTTAGAACTTGAGTAATAAGGGTAAATGCCCCTGGATAGCCTTTTCTAGCTAACGCAAGATGCCCTTCGGCAATTTTAGTTAAGGTATCAAAAATAGCGACTGTGATAACAGGCGCGTATTGCTTTTGAATGATTTTTCTAGCTTCTTCTTGAGCGCTTTTCGATGATTGAATCGTGTCAACTCGTTTCGATTTTCTGCTGAAAGTGTCTGAACGCTTAGAGGTAGGTAGTGTAGCAAGTGTTGCATCCAGCCTTTCTTCATATCGGTCAAAAATTTGCAGAGCATTTTCTGCGTTGTGTTTGGCTAATGTAATTGCTCCCGCATTGAGGATATCATTAAATTTTTCGTCGACAAAGCCAACTATTTTGTTGGAAAATTTATTTTGTTCGCTTAAGATTTTTTGAGCGTCTACCATCGCATCAAATGGATTCTTGTAGCGTTCTTGATGTTTAACAAAGGAACGGTATCCAATACCTACTAATTCCAGATAATAATCCAAGTAAGCGATTTCGCTAGCAACAGAACGTGTCACAGACATCAATCCTATTAATGCGGTATTATTTTTTGCTATTTCTATCTCGGACAGTTCTTTTAGTTTTTTAGTTACTTGCTCATAAAGGGCTATTTTTTTCGCTTGAGAATGGATTAGGCGAGATCCCTGCTTTAATAACTCGATGTTCTGGCATAATGCTTCTATCTCTTGTGTTTGGCGTAACCATTCATTCTCTTGAATAAGGCCTCTTGCTTTTAAGTCGTTCAGTTTCGAATTCAATTTTTTAATCAGGGTAAAGGTTGTTTCAATCACTTGATTTTTTGCATTTTCGCTTAATTGCTCGAAGCGATTGCTATCACTCGGCGCTAATGTATCGTAGGTATTCAAAAAAGAGAACAAGGGCTCTATGTAGGTTAATAGTGGACTTTTTGAGGTGTCAGGTATTGGAGGTGTTGACTTTAAAGGCTTGATAGCACTGGCCAAACGCAGTATTTGCTCTTTTTCTTTTCCGATTGGATCTGAAATCATTTGCTTGATGATAAGCGTCAGTAAGAATTTACTTTTTTTAGGATTGTCCTGTAGGTTTTTGCTTAAAATTTGAGCAGTAATATTTAGCCACTGTCGCATGGTATCTAATTGAGAAAGTGACTCCATGGCGTTTTTTGCTGCACACAAAAAAGCAAGTCCATTTTCATCGATCACAGTCAGAGAACTTGGATTTGCTAATAAATTTTGTTGGAGTTTATTTACTTTTTTAGCGATGTTTTTATATTCTAAAGGAGAGATTTCAGCAGGCTTTCTGTCGAGCAGCGCTAAGCAGTCGGTCAAAAGTGTTTTGGCTTCAACGCAGGGAGCGGTGACTAGAGCCTTTAGCCCTTCAGATATTGTAGATAGTAGGTCGAATTGTTCCTGTTGAATGATGGGGAGATACACCGTTTCAGCAATGGCACGAAGCTCTTCGGCGGTCTTGTCTTGAAGTGGCATTGCTTTTCTCCAGGCGTCTACTTTTGCTAAGAGGTTAGAGTAGGGAGGCGCTGTTAAGTTCTGAGTAATGTTGAGGAGAAAGGGCTAAATGACCTATGACTTTAACCCTATCGATATTCGTCTTTTTTATGCGATAATTTAAGACTCACTCAGCGGCGCAGTGATCATGATGTTTTATCGATTTAGTTAGTTTAAAAAGTTAATCTATAAGGGGATGTCGAATGGATGAGCACAAAAAAAAGGCATTGAATGTAGCCTTATCACAAATTGAGCGTCAATTCGGGAAAGGAGCAGTGATGTTGATGGGCGATGGTAATCCTATTCCCAATATCAGTGCGATTTCAACAGGTTCCATTGGCTTAGATATTGCGCTTGGGATTGGAGGCTTGCCACGTGGTCGCGTCGTGGAAATCTTTGGTCCAGAATCATCGGGTAAAACAACCTTAACTTTGCAGGTGATTGCCGAGTGTCAGCGTCGTGGTGGAACAGCGGCTTTTGTCGACGCAGAACACGCGCTCGATCCCATTTATGCAGAAAAGCTAGGGGTTAAGATCGATGAGTTATTAGTTTCTCAGCCCGATACGGGAGAGCAAGCGCTCGAAATTACTGATATGTTGGTTCGTTCTAGTGCTGTTGATGTTGTGGTGATTGACTCTGTTGCAGCCTTAACACCAAAAGCGGAAATTGAAGGAGAAATGGGCGATCAACATATGGGCTTACAAGCACGGTTGATGTCGCAAGCTTTGCGAAAATTAACCGGAAATATTAAGCGATCGAATACACTGGTTATTTTTATTAACCAGATCCGAATGAAGATTGGCGTGATGTTTGGTAGCCCAGAAACCACGACAGGTGGAAATGCCTTAAAATTCTATGCTTCAGTTCGTTTAGATATTCGTCGTACGGGTGCAATTAAACGCGGCGAAGAAGTTTTAGGGAATGAAACACGCGTGAAAGTGGTTAAAAATAAAGTGGCTCCTCCCTTTAAGCAAGCAGATTTTGAAATTTTATACGGGAAAGGAATTTGTCGTTTAGGGGAAATTATTGAATGGGGCGCCAAATTAGAACTAGTTGAAAAGTCGGGCGCTTGGTATAGCTACAAGGGACACCGCATTGGTCAGGGTAAAGAAAATGTCCGCCAATACTTAAGCGAAAATCCGAAGATTGCAGAAGAGATTGAGAAGAATATTCGGGAGAAAATGCTAACGCCGCCTGTGGTAGGTTCCGCTAAGGTTGTGGCAGAAGAAGAAATGGCTGAAAGTGAATAATCACGCGAGAATACAATGAAAACCGAGCAGTTACGTCAAGTTTTTTTAGATTATTTTAAAGATAAGGGGCATACTATTGTTCCGAGTAGCCCATTAGTGCCTTTTAATGATGCCAGTCTTTTGTTTACCAATGCTGGAATGGTGCAATTTAAGGACGCATTTTTAGGCTTGGAAACGCGTCCTTATACTCGTGCTGTTAGCAGTCAACGCTGTGTTCGAGCGGGTGGTAAGCATAATGATCTAGAAAATGTGGGCTACACTGCTCGACATCATACGTTTTTTGAAATGCTCGGCAATTTTAGCTTCGGCGATTATTTCAAACGAGAAGCTATGCAGTTTGCTTGGGATTTTCTAACAAAAACTCTCAAAATTCCAGCCGAACGTTTATGGGTGACGGTGTTTGAAGAAGATCAAGAAACAGAAAATATATGGTTGCAAGAGCTGAATATCGATTCCAAGCGATTCTCGCGTTGCGGTGCGGCCGATAATTTTTGGTCGATGGGGGAAACGGGGCCTTGTGGACCTTGTACTGAAATTTATTACGATCATGGTCCTGCTATCCCAGGGGATCCTCCAGGCTCGCCAGAAGATGGCGATCGTTATATCGAGATTTGGAATCTCGTTTTTATGCAATACAACCGCTTAGAAGATGGCAGTTTAACGCCATTGCCAAAACCTTCTGTCGATACAGGCATGGGACTTGAACGGATGGCAGCTGTCATGCAAGGCGTGCATAGTAATTATGATATCGATATTTTTAAATATTTAATCGCAGCGATTATTAAATTAGGCCATATTCAAGATACCCAAAATAAATCATTACGAGTGATTGCCGATCACATTCGGTCTTGTGCTTTTTTAATTGCCGATGGCGTCCGTCCCTCAAATGAAGGTCGAGGGTATGTGTTAAGACGTATTATACGACGAGCAGTACGGCATGGATTTCGAGTGGGTTTTAAAGAAGCTTTTTTCTATCAATTGGTACAGCCCTTAGTCGAAGAAATGGGTGAAGCGTATCCGGAACTCTGTCAAAAACAGGCTGAAATTGAGCGTGTTTTAAATCAAGAAGAATTACAGTTTGCGAGAACGTTAGAACAAGGCTTGAAAATATTAGAACAAGATCTAGAAAAAGCCGTTAATCAAGAAATTCCAGGCGAAACAATATTTCGCTTGTATGATACTTACGGATTTCCAGTCGATCTCACAGCCGATATTGCTAGAGAGCGCTCTTTGAGTTTGGATATGGCGGGGTTCAACCAGGCCATGGAACAACAAAAAAATCGGGCTAGAGAAGCGAATCAATTTGGGGTGCAATATAGCGATGAAATGAAAGTGGTTGAAAAAACCCATTTTGTTGGATATGAAAGATTAATCGAGCCTTCAATTGTACTGGCCTTATATCAAACCGGGGGTGCTGTAACAGAACTAAAACCGGGTGACAAAGGTTCGTTAGTGCTCGATCATTCGCCTTTCTACGCGGAAGCCGGTGGGCAAGTGGGCGATCAAGGTGAAATCCAATGGCCGAATGGGGTCTTTGAGGTTCAAACTACGCGTAAAATAGCAGGTGCTTATTTTCATGATGGATTTGTGAAAGAAGGAGTGGTGACAAAAGCTTTAAAAGTCACGGCGATGGTTAATCAAGAAAAACGAAAAGAAACCGCTTTGAACCATTCGGCCACTCATCTATTACACGCTGCCTTAAGAACTCTTTTAGGTAAGCATGTCGAACAAAAGGGATCGCTGGTGGAACCAGATAGGTTGCGCTTTGATTTTTCACATTTTGAACCACTCGATAAAAAACGTTTACAACAGGTCGAGCATTTAGTCAACGAAAAGATCCGTGAAAATAGCGCGGTAGAAACAGAAGTTTTACCGGTTGAAGAAGCCTTGTCTCGTGGAGCCATGGCGCTCTTCGGTGAAAAATATGGGGACAATGTTCGTGTCTTGCAAATGGGGACAGGATTTTCAGTGGAGCTTTGTGGGGGGACTCATGTGCTTCGTACGGGCGATATTGGCTTTTTTAAAATTACGAATGAATATGGTGTTTCAGCAGGAATCCGGAGAATAGAAGCAGTGACTGGTGAGCAGGCGACAGCTTGGGTAGACGGGTTAGAGAATTGCCTCAATCGATTAGCAGAAAGTTTGAAAAGCCCAGCCGACATGCTAGAAGATAAATTGCTGCAATTAATTGAAAAAAATAAACAATTAGAAAAAGAGATCCAGAAACTTAACCAGTCCTTGGTGTCGGGTAATAGTATTGATTTACAGGGTCAAACGATTCATGGAATTCAGGTTGTGGCCGCTAAATTACCTGTTGGGGATATAAAAATCTTAAGAGAAAAAGTTGACCAATTAAAACAAAAATGGAAAAAAGCAGCTATTGTGTTGGCGGCAGTCGATGAAAATCAGAAGATTACGCTTATTGCGGGTATTTCCCCGGATTGTCAGGCAAACCTAAAAGCCAATGCTTTAGTGGCTTTTGTGGCAGCACAAGTTGGTGGTCAGGGTGGAGGACGAATAGACATGGCGCAGGGCGGCGGAAATCAACCAGAGCATTTAAGCACTGCATTAGAATCTGTTTATCACTGGGTCGACGCACAGGTATTAGGCGACAGCTCAAGTCTTTCAGAGAAAAAAACCAATATTTGATAGGATATCTCGCATGAGGTTGGTTGGAAGAGACATAAAAATGTGTGATAATCAGACCCTTTTAGGCTGCACAACATGGCCTTAATTGTTCAAAAATATGGTGGCACTTCGGTTGGGACTATCGATCGTATTCGTGCAGTTGCCGATAAAATTATTCAGGCTCGATCGTTTGGGCACGATCTCGTTATCGTCGTTTCGGCGATGGCAGGTGAAACCGATCGGTTAGTTCAATTAGCACATGAGATGAGTGTGTTACCGGATCCGCGTGAATTTGACGTGTTGCTTTCAACCGGTGAACAAGTCACGATTGCTTTATTGACTCTAGCCTTGCTAGAAAAAGGTTGCAAAGCATGCTCCTATACCGGTGGGCAAGTGCGTATTCAAACAGATAAAGCGCACAATAAAGCTTCTATTATTGGGATAGAGAGTGCAAAAATATCCGCGGATCTGAAAGCAGGAAAAGTCGTGGTGGTGGCAGGATTTCAAGGGGTTGATGAACACGGTAACATTACAACGCTTGGTCGGGGCGGTTCGGATACAACAGCGGTTGCATTAGCGGCAGCGTTGAGAGCAGATGAGTGTCAAATCTATACCGATGTGGATGGTGTTTATACAGCCGATCCTAGAATAGTGCCTAAGGCTGAAAGGCTCTCTCAGGTAACGGTAAATGAAATGTTAGAAATGGCGAGTAATGGTGCAAAAGTTGTGCAAATAAAAGCCGTTGAATATGCATCCCATCATCAAATACCCGTGCGCGTTTTATCCAGTTTTGAGGAAGGAGAAGGAACGCTGATTGTTGGACAAACAGAAAGTTTCCAACAGACAGCTATTTCTGGCATTGCTTTTAATCGTGAAGAAGCCAAATTAGTGGTAAAAAACCTAATGAACGAACCAGGTATGGCCGCTAAGATCTTTGGGCCTCTAAGTGTCGCGCATATTGAAGTTGACATGATTGTGCAGACCTTAAACGATCAAGAAAAAACGATCGATTTAGCGTTTACAATACATCAGCGGGACTTTAAACGGACGCAGGCTGTTTTGCAAGAAGTTATCATGACACTAGGCTTTGGCATTTTAGTGAATGATCAAGCAGTGGCGAAACTTTGTTTGGTTGGGATTGGAATACGCTCTCATGCCAGCATTGCCAGTAAAATGTTTGAGGCGTTGGGAGAAGAAAAGATCGATGTCCAATTGGTCTCTACTTCAGAAATTAAAATTTCTGTGATTATCGAAGAAAAGCATTTGGAAAGAGCTGTGCATACATTGCACCGCGCCTTTCAGCTAGGAACAGTAAAAGAAGAAAAGGAGATTGTACGATGTTAATTTTAACAAGAAGAGTTGGAGAGACCTTAATCGTTGGCGATAATGTCACCGTGACGGTTTTAGGGGTGAAAGGAAATCAGGTTCGTATTGGGGTGAATGCACCCAAAGATGTCTCTGTGCATCGAGAAGAAATTTATCAACGTATTCAGCGTGAAAAAGTCGCGACCTTAGAAGGCACTGCAGAGGAGCATCATGAGCCGTCTTTGCGGGACTCAGAGGAAGAATAAGTTAAAAAAACGGGTTTAGAACGCGTGGTATCGTTCATTTTTCAATTTTTTCGTGGTACACTCTCCTACTCCTCTAAAAAGGAGTGGAGAGATGGCCGAGCGGCTGAAGGCGCTCCCCTGCTAAGGGAGTATGGGGCTTAAACTCCATCGAGGGTTCGAATCCCTCTCTCTCCGCCAATAGTCTCTTTGTATGTGCGCCCGTAGCTCAGCTGGATAGAGTACCTGGCTACGAACTAGGCGGTCGGGAGTTCGAATCTCTCCGGGCGCACCAATTTTTATTAAAAATCATAGCGTTGCAGCTATTGTTTCCTTGTAACCTTTTGACAAAATTTTCGACTGTATCACTTTGGTGACATTTTGTACGTCTAACTCACTATTTTCCCTACGGTTAATACGCAACAAAGTTAATACAGGACTTTGACGATTGCTATCACAAACTTTGTTGGCAGCTGTAATCAGGTTCTGCAGTTCTGCTGCCGACTAATGAGTCGTAATGCGTCCAGACTTATGCCCTAACAAATCTTGCTGATCTTCATAGCTCACACCAGCTACGCGTAAACGCCGACCAAATGTGTGCTTCAGATCATGTATTCTAACTTGCGATAAACCAACGACTTTTCTAGCATGCCGCCAAGCGGATCTATTCATTTTCGTTAGGGGCTTACCGTGATAGGTAAATACGTACTCCTGATGAACACTGCTTATTTTTTCAATAGCTGTTTTAACAACAGCATTGAGAACAACCAATCGATCTTCACCATTCTTGACCAATTGTTGCCGCTTACCTTGTTCAAAAGTATGGCTTGGAATAATAAATACACTCGCGTTTAATTCGGGTATTCGTATTTCCCATTTCTATCTTAATTGACATACTTTTTGTTCACGACAGCCAGTATTCACTTTAAAAATTGCCATTTGTCTTAAATGCTCTGGCAATTTATTGAATAATTAGATCTGCTCATCCCAAGATAGTGGATGATGAAGGCTTGGGGTTTATTAGAAACCCCGTCAAAAACAACTGATTTTCAACTAGAGAGAGCGATGAAAATAGAACTGGAATGCTGGTAAAAAATCTCATTTTTCTCTCATGGTTTTTTTGTCTTTTTCAATAAATTTCGAGAGAGTTAAACTGAATCTAAAGCAGGTGTTGTGAATTTGTAAGTACATTTGGTAATTTTAAAAAAACGAGTTACAATGAGATTAAAGCCATTAGATAGCAAATAAAGAAAGTATACGCCTGTAAATAGCCAGTTGAATGCGAGAAAGCGTGTATAATCAAAAATATTTGCAACATTATAAGCATTAAGAAGAGTATAAATGTCGACAGTCATGCAGAAAAATAAAGCGAAAGAATCTGAAGATGCTAGGTTTTCCTACGAAAACTGTTTACAACGTATTCAAAATTTTGATAAGTTAAAGAAGTTCTATCTTGCGCTGAAAGATAAAAATTCCGTGCAAGCGGCTTGTATAAGATCTGCGATTTTACAAGAAACTTGTTTAATTGGCGATACATTAACTTGGCTTAGGTCAGGACCGTTTGGGTATGATTTTAAAGATTTTCCACCTAACCTAAAAGCATTAGCTAAAGAATTTAGCTCTAATGCAATACGGGCAATCATAGAAAAAAGAAATTTTTATTCTCATCAGTTTCTCTATTTTCCGGAGAATGAGAAAATAAGAAAATTTGAAGAGTTGCTTATGGATGACGTGGAATTTAATCTGAATAAAATAAAGTCTACTATGGAAAAACAGCTTAAGGATCTAAGGTTAACAGGAGAATTTGTCGGGGAAATAGGAAAAGGAGAGAATGAACTTGACTTTGCTAAAATTATGTCCACAAGCCAAAGAGAGTTACAGTATATAAAATATTTTGAAGAGAATAGAGAAAGTTTAGAAAGAGATTTTGGAATAGTTTTTGTAAAAAAAGCGCTTGACTGGCATATCAGAAATGTTTGTCAATCATTTAAAGATTATCAGGATTTAATAGCTAAAGGTTCTGAAGAGGCTCGATCAGTTTTAGAGAAACAGAATGCACTTTTAGCAAGAGAGCCAGAGATAATGGAGAGTTTTGCATTTTTAATGCAGGCAGATAGTTTAAGAAATTACCTTGCTCATCCTAATATGAAGTCTCTGGAAAGCGTAGTTGAAAAAACGCGAGAAGAATTTTTGAGAAAAAGAGATGGATTATTAGAGGTTTTTTCTGAAATAGAAAAGATTGTTAACGATGTAAAGCGCGCGCGCGAGGAAAAATTACAGCGAAAAAAGATAGATGCGTCAGAGCGGGAGCGAAAAGAGGAAGCAAAAAGAAAGAAAGAGGGGCAGGAAAGGATGGCGATGCTCGATAAGTATTGGGGTATGGGTTTAGATGTCGGATCCGATGACTCAGAACCTGAAGAAGCTGGGCCTGTAGTGGCTTCATCGACACCAAAAAAAGCTAAACTAGAAGAGGATTCGGCACCAGAAAGCTCGTTTATGGCACATGCGGCGAATCGATTGAGTGCTGCAGAAAAAAGTTTAGCCCCACCTCCAACTATCCCTGCTGCTACTGATTTGGAAGAAGCAACTGCTAAAGATCAGCCGCTATTACCATCTCTCATGGTTGGTAAAGGGCAAAAGCTTTTCGAGAGAACTCCTTCTAGTGAGCGTAGTGGTGAAAGTTCTGAATTGGGAGAGAAAGCCCAAAAACCTCACAAAAAACTTCCAGGATTAGGCCTTTATGAATCTGACTCTGATTGAAGAAAAAGAGAAAATCAAAAGAAAAATGACCTAGGAGGAACATACAGGAGAATTGATTTTACATAATCCAAAGACGTATAATCATCTTGGGGTTAGGAAAAAAGAAGGGTGAAAGCTATGGTTAAATTAAGCGAAGTTATAGAGCAGAATAAAGAGGTAATGCAAGAAGAGGCGCATAGGCTTGGGTTTTCTAGCGTTGCTTTATTTAAGCCAGGAGTCGATGGGGTTTTGGGTATATATGCTGTTTTCGATAAAGCTATTGGTGATGCTGATGATTATTCCAGCAGATGTCTTTCATTAACATATAAAATAAGTGAATTAACAAATTGTATTGTTGTTGTTGCTTCTAACAAGGATCCAATGAGCAATCCTATTAAGGATAAAACTGTTTCTTTGCAAGAAATCTCTTCGCCTACCTTTAAAAAAATATACTTAGCTCCAGCTAATGAAGTATTTTTGGATTCACGGGAAAATGATCTAAGTTATCAAAGCAAAATGACCACTTATAAAATTTTTTATGACCAAATTTCAAAAATATCCTCTTTTTATGATGCTAAAAAAGAAGAAGACGTAATAGAAAATCGCCAAAATAGTAAAGTTGCAGTTACTTTTTCTGAGCCAAAGCTAGTGGTGCAAGATTCCAGAAAGAGGCATTTTGTTGGATCAGAAGAAATGAGACAGTTTTTAAGTGATGCAACCGATGAAGAATACAGAGATCTCTTGAAAGAATTAGATGCCGAACGCCAAAGATTGAAAGTAGCAAAAATAGAATCATCCCATTAGGCATCTTTGTATATGGTGATCTTTCCAGCCTCCCAGGTTTTATTTTGCAATAGATTTCACCACACTGGTTCTATTATTCGGTGATGCAAAAGCCTGTCATAGGAAGTATGTAAATAGCCGTCATTAAAAGCTAAAACCGTTTTGGTTCGATCACAAATTCGCTTATCTCGTTATAAAAGCATCAATTGGTATTACTCAGTATGCATCTGCACAATCTCATGCTAAGGTTAAACATACGCATAATTCGACCTCAGCACAGGCTGCTGGAAGTGCTACGGTTGAGATCAACCTTGGATATTTGTTGATTAAGACAGATCCTGTTCAAGGGCAAGTAGATGTAAATATTGGCATGGCGGCAAGTGTTAATATCGTAGAAACAAACGTGAGCACAACGGTGCAAGTGCATTCTCTTAGAGTGGAGTGCAATGCTAAGGGACATGTGGGAGTTGGCTTTAAATGAAAGTTTTATTATTGATAACATTTATTATGATTGTTCTACAATCGGAAGCGGTTAAGGGTTTAGATTGTGTAGAACAATCTACTAATGTGTTTGATACGCCCTGTGGAAAATTCTATGAAAAGATATATAGAAATTCTGAAGTAGATATAAAAATAAATCTTTTTAAAGAATGGAAAAAATATGAGAAGCAATGCTCGGAGACAGGTGAGTATGAGGTGTATGTTGCCAATACGTTACAAGCTATAGGTAAGCACGCGGAAGCGCAGTCTATTTTGAGAAAAATCATCTTGGAAAAACAAAAACAGTCTGATTTACGTCTAGCATACCAGGTTTTGCTTCAATCTTTAATGAGTGATGGAAGATCTTTAACAGATGAAAATAAATTACAAGAAATTAAAGATATCGCGATGCAGGCTATGGTTCTCTATCCGCATTGGTATAGAGGATATCTTGGTTACGGTGGGGCGTTAGTGTATCAAAATCAATTTCTTGAGGGTAAAAAATATATTGATCAATCTATTTTATTACAAGATAGCTACTCAGAAGCTTATGGATTTTTGACGATTATCTATCACTTACACTTTAAAGATGCAAAAATGGCGTTAAAAACGTATAAAAAAGGTTTGTTGATGGGTCAGGAGAAGATGTTATTTTCGATATTACATGCCACGTCTTCAGTAGTTAAATGCGCTATGAATCAAAAAGATTATAAGACTGCCATCTGGGTGTTGGAAAGGCAAACGGAATTATTTCCTCAAATTACTAAGGTTGCATGGTACCAAGGGCTTGTTAGTCAGGTTAATCAGTATTTTAGAGAAAACAACATTTCAGAAGTTTTCACGATGGAAGAAAGAGAAGGGTTAAAGTCAGGAAAAATAAAAATTTTAGAGTTGGTTTCTGATAAATAGGTAAGTTATATAATTCAAACTAACTTAGAGTTGAGAATCAGGCTATACTTATTTTTGCATTCTAATCTGGGTGGCTAATGGAGAAGCCTGTCATGTCGAATAAGCAGTTTCTTTCGAATCCAATACTACACCGAGAATTTGGGCGAGAACTAGCGGGCATTAATGAGGCTCGCCTGGTTAAGCGAATCAATCGCATGGCCAAAAGAATCAACACAGTGGTTGATGCTAAAAAGCAGGCCCACTTAAGTCAGCATGTCTTTTCTATTTTACGCAAGATCCAATTTTTAAAATTGAGTGAAAGCGTTATTGTGAATGTTTGCAATATCATTGATGAAAAAAGACATGAATGGAAGGAAAAAGACATCAAATCTTTCCATGGATTTCTGCGAGCAGTAGAAGAAGCGATCTCAGAGTTAGCTTTGGCGGGCATTTTATTCGAGGGCGAAGGCGAGGAAGAACTCAAAGTATTTGCATTAGTGGATGAAAAAGAAGAGGCAGAAGAACACGAAGAAGAGGAAGAATCTGAAGAGGACGCAGAAGACGAAGAGGAAGTTGAAGAAACTGAGGAAGTAGAGCACGAGGAAGAGGAAGAAGCCGAGGAGGAAGAAAAAGAAGAAGAACCCGAAGAAAAAGAAGCATCTGAAGAAGAAAATGAGGAAGAAATAGAAGACGAGACAGAAGAGCGCGAAGAGGAAATTGAGGAAAAAGAAGAAGCAGAAGAATTCGAGAAAGAGTCTGAAGAAGAAAAAGAAGAGGAAGAAGAATCTGAAGAAGAGAATGAGGAAGAAGCGGAGGAGGCTGAAGAAGAGGCTGAGGAACACGAAGAGGAAGAGGCAGAAAAAGAGCTCGGAGAAAAAGAAGAGCACGAGAAAGAAGAATCCGAAGAAGAGCGCGAAGAAGAAGTTGAGGAAAAAGAAGAAGCAGAAGAACACGAAGGAAAAGAACTTGAAGAGGACAAAGAACTTGAGAAAGAACGCGAGGCGCTGGAAAAAATAGAAGCCATTGAATCTAAATTAGAAGTGGAGCAGAAGGGAAATGAAAGAGAGCACTTTTATACACCGCTAGAAGACAAAGAGAAAAAACAGGTAAAAAAAACCTTTAATTTACCTGAGAATAGAGATTCTCCCCAAAAGCCTAATTTTGACTAATTCAGCGTGAACAGAGCGGAGGCAGCTTGACAACTTGCTTCTAGAGAGATAGGATGCAGTCGAACCCTTATAAGTAATAGGTAGGCAAAGCATGTTTTCACTTTCTTCACAGGTTAAAACGACCCTCTCACCCGAAACATTGTGCACTTTCACGCAATTATTAGAAGCGCAGTATCATTATAACAATACGCTATTAGAGTTGGATGAAGAAGGGCCGAACTATCTTCCTAATATGTTAGCCATGCATTTACCAGGCCAATACAGATTCATTTTTCAAGGAGCGCTGACTTCTTTGTATAAAGCAGAGGTTTTAAAAGAAAAAGAATTTTATCAGAAATACTTACAAAGACTAAAGGTAGAAGATAATCAGCAAAAAGTATTAGATGATTTTTTTGAGATTGCCAGAAAAGCACTCCATAGCAATTTAAGTATTGCATATAAAAAGAAAGAAACGCTTGTTTCTTCTTGCATAAGCACTTTTTTTATTCAGCCTCTGCAAGATGTTCTGAAAACGATCAAGCCTTACACCAGTCCATTCCAGCAAAAATTTTCCGAGTATAATAAATTGCTTGCTAATCCTAAGGGAGGAGAAAGTCTTTATGAGGCACACACGACGCCATTTAAAGACTGGGTTTCTTCGGAGTTGGAAAAGTTAAATCGCGATTACATTCTTCACGAAGATGCTGGTGGAGCAGCAGATATTTTAAATCGGCAGACGTTTTTTGAAGAAGAATTTATCATAGCCTATCTTCTATTATTTTCCTCAGAATCGATAGAATTAAATTATACAATGAATCGAGAATGGTTTTATGCGTTGTATAACGTATTAGAAAATGCCCATGTGTTATATGAAAAAAGAAAATTATTATGGAAGGAAAAAACGGTTGTCAGAGAACCGATTGTTGCCCCAGATGATTTGTCTGTATTTCCTAAAGAATCGAGTGAAAACCAAGAGCTTCCTCTAGAAACTAGACTTATTGCGGTGACCGAAAAGCTAGCGATAAAGTCTGTAGAATCGGTAGCGCCGGTAGAAGAGACGAGTATTGCCAGCAGCAGTGGTCGTGTTAGTACTTGTTCGGATAGCACTGGGGCATTTTCTTTGGAAGAACCCGTATTGATTTTTTCTAAAAAGAAAGGAGAACTCCAGAAAAAAGAGGCGGCTGATTTGCAGCTTTCTGAAGCAATACTGAAAGGGAAACATAAAGACACATTGGTTGAGTTATTTTATGGAAAGAGTTTGGATAAAATTCATATCCCTGAAAAAACACTGCAAGCTATGGTAACGGCGATTGGAGGAACAGTGACTGATGGCTCAGGCTCCAGGAAACGTATTTTCTATCAAGAAAAATTGGGGTTTGTTCCCAATGAACTAGTTGTTACCCATTACCATACAACGAACACGCGGCATGCAAGTCCGGCTGTCTTGGCGCATTATCGTGATTTTTTTCATCGGATTAAACTCACTCCCTCTGTGCTATGGCCCAATGAATATTCTGCGCAAGATTATACCTTTAATAGAACAACGCGTCGTCATTTACAGACATTTTCAAGACATTAAGCGATTTTTAAATTTTATTAGGAGACTTTTATGTTAATCAATCCAAGTTTTTCTGAAAAAATTGTAGCAGACTTAAAAGATCTGTCTAAAGTAGAACCTTTTATAACAGCACTTCAAGTTAATGAGCTCTCCTATCGTTTTATAGAGCCTTTGTTAGATTTTCTTGAGATGAATTTGGCCGATCTGGAAAATTCAAGAGCGATTTTTAAAGATTTCCTCTCATTATTAATTGCAGATATCCCATTGGAGAGTAAGGATTTAAAGATTGGTCTTGGCGAAGAAGCGATGCCAGATCTATTTTTAAGAGAAAAAATAGAAGAAATTTTTAAAAAACATAGTTCAGGAACGGACTCCCAAGCAGATCAAGAACAGTCGTCTCAAGTACAAAAAGAAATCTATCCTATTTTGTATAAATTATTGCATGAATATCGGTTGAATAAAAACTCCAACCGCCCTGATCTTGATGATATTAATTTATTAAGAATGTATCAAAATTTGCCGCTCATCAATAAAGAAAAACCTTTGTCACATCGTTTAAGAATGCCACAGAGTGGTGGAAATTATCCGCGCGGCTCTGAGATTGATTGTGTAATCCGTATGCTGTTGATTTTGAAGCTGGATACAATGGATATTCTTGAAAATATTGAAAAGCCAGAAAATGACAAACAGGAAAATGCTATCATCACAGCTGTCAAATATAGATCTTCTCATTTGGTTGAGTCTTTGCTTGCTGCTAAAAAGGCAGATCCAAATTTAATGTTTGAAGGGGTTTCGCTACTCGGAGCTGCCTGTTTTTTTCAAGATTATCCGACAGTTGCCGTATTAGTTAAATATGGGGCAGTTGGCGATCAAGAAATTAAACTAAGAGATCATCAAACAACACCTTTTCATGTTGCTTGTGCGATGGGTAATGTGAAAATTTTGTCAGAAGTGATGCGTGCTACAAGGAATCTCGATAAAAAGACATCCGATGGGAATACTGCATTAGCCTTGGCGATCGACAATAATCATCCCACGGTTGTTCAACGTGTCGTCTCTGATCCTCGTGTTAAAAAATTGCTGGATGAAGTTGATCAGGGTGGCATGACACCGCTTATTAGAGCTTGTGTCAAAGGTCATGCTGAAATAGTAAAGTTGCTAGTAGAGGCTGGGGCAGATGTTTCATTCAGCTTGTTTCTAGCTGCCAAAAATGGGGATGTTGCTATTCTGACTGCTTTATTAACTCACTCTAGCATTCGAGAAAAAATAAATAACACTTATAAAAGCTTTTCTCCATTGATGATAGCCTGTATGTTTAGTCAAATTCCGGCAGCTCGTGCTCTGATAGCAGCTGGTGCCGATTTGGCTGCTATTGGAAGCGATGTTTTGTTAATTGCAGGTGAAAAGAACAATATTTCTTTGATGGAATTTTTATTATCGGAAGAGAAGATTCGCCGAATAGTTAATCAAAATCTTTCAACTGGATTTACTCCTTTAACCTATGCTGCCGCTAATGGATATCTGGGGCAGGTTAAGTTATTAGTACAAGCAGGGGCTATTTTAACGAAAGAAGATACGAATGGTTATACTCCCTTAAAAGGGGCGACCGAAATGGGTTGTGTTGAAGTCGTGTATTTTTTAAATAAAGCAGAAATGGAAGCTGCGAAAGCGAACCCAAATGGAATAAATTTTGCTTATAAGCCAACCCATCAGTATACGGTAAATGATCTCCCTCAACTGAGGGCGCAGGGTATTGCTGCCTATCAGGGAAAAGATTTTAATAAAGCGGTAGATATTTTTAATATAATGGTTAATCTTTTTAGAAAAAATTACCCTGAAAATGATCTGGAAGCTAAGGGCAGATTAGCATCCGTACTCTATAATTTGGGTTCGGCAGAATTGCAACTAAAACGCACAAGAGAAGCATTGCCGCATTTAACAGAAGCAGCTGCTACTTGTGGTTCTGAAAATAAAAATAAATACCAACAACGATTGAATGAATGTGAAAAAGCTTTAAGCGCGTTAACAATGTAGAATTGCTATTGTTTTAGCTCTGCCTTTGGGGTATAGCGCTTTTTTGCTTCGTCTAAGCATTGTTGGATTTTGCTAGTGCTAGAGCCTCTGATTTTAGTATAGCGTTCGTTTAACGAATCAATTTTACTTAGCATTTCTTGGGTGTCTTTCAAAGGATTTTTAAGTAATACTTTTAGTTCCTCAGCAATTTTTATTTTTCCTTGATCATGACTACTTAAGTATCTTGCTGTTAAAATTGGTGCAGGCAAGGTTTCGCCAAAACCTGTGTTTGATTCGGGGGATTTTTGTATGATGCTTCCCCGATTACGTCCTAGAGTTTTTACCCTTTGTAGAGTCCCAGGTTTTGATTTTTCAGCGATGTAATCATCCAGCTCTTGTATGATTGGATCGGAATCAGAGAGATTAGGTTGTGTGCTGGGTTGCTTGTCGCTGCGAGCATACTCATCGTTTATTTTTCCCACAGCCTCAACAGATTTTTTTAATTTTTCTATTAATTTTTTATCAGGTTGTGACATAAGGCTTATGTATAAATTTTGAATAATAGCAAAACGATAAGCATCTATGAGATTTTGTTTTAACATTAAATCTTCGGGAGAATTTCTTTCTGCCCAAAAATTTTTCCATTCAGGAGATTCAGTTAATTGCCGATCAACAGCCTGAAAAGCAGAGAAAACTTTAGGTTTTTCACCTTTTACGATAGCCTCAAAAATATTTTTATTTTTTCCAATCTGGATGATGCCGAGTAAATTTTTTTGTGCTGTTGTTGTGTCGGCATCTAGATCTAGCTTGTCAAAAAAACGAGTTTGCTTTCCATGATCTAATGCCTGCATTTTTTTTAATAATTCTTCATCACTTAAACCTTGAGCTTTAAAGTAAGCATGAACAGCATCTCTAAATTTCATTGCATTTCCCCTCATGAGCAATTGTATAATTAGTCTTGAGAGAAACAAAAAAGTTCAGTGTGTATCAGCACTAAAAACAGGGGAGCATTTACTTTGTTTTCAGTGTTTCTTTGGTCCAGAAACTAACGATAAAAGCGAAGAGACTGCCAACCACAACAAGACTCATCGCCATTTTAAGCGCTTCAGGACTATAGTCGGCATTAGCAATACCTTGGGTCGATTGAAACCAATCCATGAGTGCCCCGATGATCTGCTGACAAAAAGCACCCACAATCACTGACATGCCATTGCCAAATCCTAAAGCAATGCCTGCGACTGAGGGGGGATTTAATTCGACAATAGCCGTATAAGCCGCAGTAACACCGCTATTTGAAAGGCCATAGCAAAACAATAAGCCGTATAAAACAGCGGGTGGGAGCGGGGGTGCATATAGGATGAAGGTGATTAAACTAAGGCTCAAGAAAGAAGTCAGTATCATGGTAAGACGCCGTCCAAATTGATTAGATAATGCGCCGGATAAAGGCCCACCAATTGCCCAGCCAACAAAAATAAGACTAACGCCATTGCTAGCAGTCGCCGTAGAAATTTGTTGTGTGGTGGATAAATAAAAACTACCCCATAATTCGGCGATTACGGCCGTTGGCATATATAAAAGACCGGCAAAAATACCCATGATCCAGATCTGTTTGTTATTAAAAATAATGTTCAGGCTGGCCAGAAAAGGTAATGGAGTCGCCTTAAAGTCAGCAGTTTTTGCCTGATCACGGACAAAAATGGCAATCAAAATAGCTAAAAAAGCCAAGACTCCCGCAAAAAATAAGAGGCTGGTTTGCCAATGACCAAGATTGGCTAAACGGCTGATAAGATAAACACCCGCAGCACCCCCTATCATTCCTAAGGCCTGAGAGAGACCCACAATAATGCTAAAAAAATGAGGTTTAAACCACACGAGTGCAATCTTTAACGAACCAACCAGTGCAAACGCTGCACCAAACCCCAATAAAAAACGGGAAAATTGCGCCATATATAAAGAAGTCGTGGTTGCAAATAAAAATGTACTGTAAGCACAGAGGGCGGTCGATAAACTTAAGGATAATCGAGGACCAAAGCGATCGACCAAGAGGCCTACTGGAATTTGCATTAAAACGTAAGCATATAAAAAATAAGCTGAAAAAGCGCTAATTTCGAGCGGTGAGGCATTAAAGGTTTCGATAAGGTTTGGCACCATGGAGGCAGGGGCGACGCGAATGAGATATTCAATAAAAAAAGTCAGTGCAGAAAGACCCCACATGATCCAGGGGGTTAAGTGATAAACAAGACTTTTTTGCTTTGTCATGCTGAATAAGGGCCTTTGCATCAGATTCATTTAAGCAAATTAAATTATACGAATATTTAAGAGAAAAAGCATGGGGGCAACCAAATGGGGGCCGAAGTATGCTAAGCTTCGCGGGAGATTCCGTTATATAATAAAGTTATGAAACCAAATTCTGACAACATTGTTGATATAAACCATCTGCATTTTGCCCGTGGTTCAAAAGTAATTTTTGATGACGTGCAGTTGCAAGTAAAACGCGGAAAAATCACGGCGGTGATGGGTCCTAGCGGGTGTGGTAAAACCACTTTGCTAAGACTGATTGGCGGGCAGCTATTACCGGATGCCGGGAGTGTTGTAGTAGAGGGACAAAATATCCCTACCTTATCTCGGACTGAATTATATCGGGCACGACGTCACATGGGGATGTTATTTCAAAGCGGGGCGCTTTTTTCTGATCTCTCTGTTTTTGAAAATGTGGCCTTTCCTTTAAGGGAACATACCCAGTTACCAGAGTCGATGATACGAGATCTGGTTTTGATGAAGCTACAGGCGGTGGGCTTAAGAGGTGCCAGAGACTTAATGCCAGCATCACTGTCTGGTGGTATGGCAAGGCGAGTTGCCTTTGCTAGAGCCTTAGCACTCGATCCTTCCCTTATTATGTTTGATGAGCCTTTTACGGGGCAGGATCCTATCTCAATGGGGATTCTTGTTCAATTAATTCGCTCATTGAACGATACATTGAACATGACAACCATTATTGTTTCGCACGACCTCCAAGAAACGCTCAGTATTGCCGATTATATTTATATTATTTCCGAAGGTCGCATCATGGGGTCGGGTACACCTGAGGCCCTGCAAGAAAGCAGCAATGCCTGGGTGCGTCAATTTATACGGGGGTTACCGGATGGCCCAGTTTCTTTCCACTATCCAGCACAAGACTATGACCAGGATTTATGGGGTAAGGCTTAAAATATGGTGCTCATTAAAAAAATGCAACAGTGGGGCTGTGTAGGGCTGTCTTTCATGGCAGATATCGGGGAGGCGACTCTTTTTCTGTCGCGTGCCTTAATCGGAAAGCCAAGTGGGGTAGCGGGATTTAAAAGATTAATCAATGAACTTTATTTTGTTGGGGTTCTATCGCTGATCATCATTGTGCTTTCTGGACTCTTCATTGGGATGGTATTGGCGTTGCAAGGTTATACCATTTTAGTGAAATTTGGGGCTGAACATGCTTTGGGTCAGTTGATAGCCTTAAGTTTAGTGAGAGAATTAGGACCAGTGGTTGGGGCATTATTGTTTGCAGGAAGAGCCGGTTCGGCCTTAACCGCAGAAATTGGCCTGATGAAAACGACCGAGCAGCTATCTTCCATAGAAATGATGGGTATTGATCCTCTGCGGCGTGTGATATGTCCTCGATTTTGGGCAGGTCAACTCTCAATGCCTGTGTTAACCCTGATCTTTAACTGTGTGGCAGTATTCGGCGGATACATGGTTGGAGTAGAATGGCTGGGTGTTGATTCCGGTGCGTTTTGGGCGAATATGCAATCTGCTGTGAGCTTTCAAGATGATGTAGTCAACGGTATTATTAAAAGCGTTGTTTTTGGGACGGTGGTTACATGGATTGCCTTGTTCCAAGGGATCAATTGTGCGCCAACCTCTGAAGGGATAGGGCGTGCAACAACGCGGTCGGTGGTGTATTCGTCTTTGGCGATTTTGAGCTTGGATTTTTTCTTGACAGCGGTGATGTTTGGAGAGGTTTGATGATGAAAATGAGAACGGTAGAAACCGCAGTTGGCGCATTGATGATGGCTGGTATTTTGTCTTTATTGATGTTGGCTTTACAGGTGAGCGGTTTAAGTAATTTTTTTAGAGAAGAACCTGGCTATAAACTGAAGGCAGAATTTACGAACATTGGGGGTCTTAAAATAAAAGCCAAGGTAACCGTGGGTGGTGTTGTGGTAGGACGAGTCATTAAGGTAACACTAGAACCCACCACATTTGCGGCAACGGCTTTGATTGCTATTGATTCGACTAAAGTAAAGAACTTACCCAGTGATACGAGAGCAAGCATCTTAACCGCGGGATTATTAGGCGATAATTATATTAGCTTGACGCCTGGGTTTAGTGAAGATCAATTTTTGAAAGAAGGCGATATCATTCCACTCGGCAGTACCGATTCTGCGATTGTGTTAGAGCAATTGGTTTCCAAGTTTATGGCAGGACAGGTGAGTTCTAATAAGCCACGAGGTTAAGTGATAGGAGGAATACATGAAATGCCGAGCTAATGTAAAATGTTTGTGGGTGTTATTGAGTTTAATGCTGGGTGTCTTATCAACCCCTGCTTTCTCTGATGAAGCAGCGCTAAAAGTAGCGGTCGTCGAGAACCCCGTCGACATGTTAGAAAGCGTCACGAATCGTGTTTTAGCAGAACTCAAAAATCATCAGGCAATGATTAAAGCAAATCCCAACAAGATTTATGATGTGGTCAATTTTATTATTTTACCCCATGTCGATTTTGTTGAAATGGCAAAATGGATTGTAGGACGAAATGCTTGGAAGGCAGCAGATACAGCGACACAAAAAGCGTTTGTACAAGCATTTAAAACGATGATTGTCAGAACTTATGCTCGATCTTTATTAGAATATACCGATCAAACTATTGAATTTTTACCGCTTCGGGAAGCTTTAGACACTCAGCAACGTATTCAAGTTTCTAGTGTGATAGAAGACAACGGTCAAACCACGCATATCGATTATTATGTATTGCGTGAAAGTGGAGATTGGAAAATATATGATATTGTGATCGAGGGCGTGAGCTTAGTACAGGGATATCGTTCTCAGTTTGCAGATGACGTTCGACAAGGGGGAGTCGCTTCCGTGTTAGAAGCTATCCGTCGTCATAACCAAGAAGGTCAATCGACGCGTGAATAAAAACATTTTTTTTAACGAAAAACAACAGACTATTGAAGTGAATGGTAGTATTTATTTTGATAACGTCGTGGATTTTTTAGAGCAAAGTCGCCTTTTGCTCCAACGTCAGAAAGCAATTAAAATTGATTTAAAAGGCGTTATTCAGGGGGATAGTTCGGTGCTTGCATTATTAACGGCATGGGTGCGTGAGGCAAAAAAACAGCATAAATCCATTCAGTTCATTCATGCGCCAAAATTTATGCGGGCTATTTTAAGTGTGTGTGGTTTAGAGAGTATGTTACCAGTATTATGGGAAAATTAAAAATTACAGGCGGTGAGCCGCTCAAAGGTGAAATTCGAATTTCTGGTGCGAAAAATGCGGTGTTACCGATATTAGCAGCAACTTTGTTGGCCAATGCGCCAGTGACGATTGCTAATGTGCCGCACCTGCATGACGTAACAACCATGATGGAATTGCTAGGCCAGTTTGGTGCAAAATTAACCGTCGATGAGCGATTAGCAATCGAGGTTGATACGCGCCCGGTTAATCAATATTGTGCGCCCTACGAATTAGTTCGCACCATGCGAGCTTCTATTCTGGTATTGGGGCCTTTATTGGCGCGCCATGGACAGGCGATTGTCTCGCTCCCTGGCGGGTGTGCTATTGGCCCAAGGCCGGTTGATTTGCATGTCAAAGGGTTTCAGGCGATGGGTGCTGAGATTGTCATTGAAAATGGCTATATTAAAGCCAACGCGCCGAAGCGTTTACAAGGGGCGACTATCTGTTTTGAAACAGTCACGGTGACGGGTACTGAAAATTTAATGATGGCAGCGGCGATTGCAGAAGGCACAACCATTCTTAAGAATGCTGCTCGTGAACCTGAAGTACAAGATCTGGCGATTTTTTTAAACACGTTGGGCGCAAAAATTTCTGGTGCTGGAACAGACACGATTACGATTGAAGGGGTTGAAACATTAGGCGGCGGCGAACATTTGGTTGTGCCTGATCGCATTGAAACAGGTACGTATCTGGTCGCCGCTGCGATCACGCGAGGCTCGATTAAAATAAAAGATACACGTGCTAATTTATTAGAAGCAGTCTTAGAAAAATTAATTGAAGCGGGGGCTGATATTCAACACGGAGAGGGTTGGATTTCGTTAGACATGCATGGCAAGTTACCGCGAGCCGTGGATATTTGCACGGCGCCTTTTCCCGGTTTTCCAACCGATATGCAAGCACAATTTACGGCTTTAAATGCAATTGCAGAAGGAACTGGCTCTATCACTGAAACTGTTTTTGAAAATCGGTTTATGCATGTGCAAGAACTCTGCAGAATGGGAGCAGACATTAGCGTGAGTGGAAATGTCGCTGTTTGCCGCGGGGTTCCTGCACTGCTAGCAGCCCCGGTCATGGCCACTGATTTGCGAGCATCTGCCAGTTTAGTTTTAGCCGCTTTAGTCGCCAAAGGCGAAACCATCGTGGATAGAATTTATCATATTGATCGGGGTTACGAATGCATCGAAGAAAAACTGATGCAACTAGGGGCAAAAATTTCACGGATATAGTCAGGAGAGGATCTGATGACTGAACCAGAAACTGTGGTCGAAACCACTCGTCATCGAGGGATCTATTTACTCCCTAATCTCTTTACAACAGCCGCGCTATTTGCGGGCTTTTATGCCATTGTCGCAGGCATGAAAGGGCAATTTGAGCATGCAGCCATTGCCTTATTTGTGGCGATGATCATGGATGGTTTAGATGGGCGTGTGGCACGTTTAACAGGTACGCAAAGTGCTTTTGGGGCTCAATACGATAGTTTATCTGATATGGTTTGTTTTGGATTAACCCCCGCTTTAGTCAGTTTTAATTGGGCACTATCGAATTTTGGAAAACTAGGATGGCTTGCCGCTTTTATTTACACGGCAGCAACTGCTTTACGATTAGCCCGTTTTAATACCCAACTTGACTCTCCTAAAGATAAGCGATTTTTTATTGGATTGCCTTGTCCTGCAGCGGCTGCATTAGTTGCAGGGATGGTGTGGCTTGGAACTGATCTCGATATCTCTGGAAAAAAAATGGGTTTAATTGTTGGGGTCACGTTAGTGAGCTTGGCGGTTTTGATGGTGAGCAATTTAAAATACTACAGTTTTAAAGAAATTGATTTTAAAGGGCATGTACCGTTTTTTACGATATTAGTGGTGGTCGGTATTTTTAGTATTATTGCTTGGGATCCCCCGTCTATTTTATTTGCGATCTTTACCTCTTATGTGCTGTCAGGACCAGGATTGTGGTGTAAAAACCGGTATCATCGATAAAGAGTTTGCATGATGGAAGAGGCTAGAACACTTTTATTATCGGAAAAATACCAATTACTGAAAGCAATTGGGTTAACCTATTGGCTACCTAAAAGCGGCGCGAATGTTTTAGTCTCCGATCAGCCGATCTTTTGTGCTGCTTGTTTAGTGATATTGCCGACGGCGTTGAAAAACTTAGAAACCGACATCCGTCACATGCTAAACGGCATGCTAACAGTATTGGCCTTGCCTTTAAAGCTGCTCTGCATCGCTTGGCTGAAAGAAAATACGCCTATCAGTGACAGTAGCGTGTTGATCCGGCAAGCGATCATTCAGTGGGCACCACGACAAGTGTTAGTGATGGGAGAAGAATTAGCCAAAATAATTCTAGATCGAGATATTCCCTTTGATACTGTGCGAGAAAATAAACAGATCATTCCAGGTTCTGCTATTCCGCTTCAATTTACTTACCATCCCATTGTTTTAAAAGAATTTCCTGACAATAAAAAGAAAGCCTATCAAGATCTCTTGAGTTTAAAAAAACAGATAGAAGAGGAGAGTAGGGCACATGGTTAAATTGCGTCGTATGCGAGAAGCAGACGTTTTAGGCGTCATGGAGATTGAAACTCGGGTGTCCCCTGCCCCCTGGAGTTACGGTATCTTTAGTGACTGCATTAAAGTCGGGTATGACGCTTGGGTGTATGAGGACTCAGAGGAAATTATTGGCTACGGTCTTTTTTCTATTGGAGTAGATGAAGCACATATCCTACAGCTTGCGATTAAACCAGAGCGTCAACGACAAGGCTTAGGGCGAAAAATGCTAACGTATTTCTTAGGAGAAATAGCATTAACCAAAGTGAAATCAGCCTATTTAGAAGTGAGAATTTCGAACGAACACGCCTTTGAACTCTACCAAGAGATGGGATTTAAACTGATGGGTCAGCGAAAAGATTATTATCAGACACTTGATGGGCGGGAAGATGCTTTGATATTAGAGTATACGTTCTAAGTAATCACTTTCCCAGCTGCTTGTAAATCAGCATGATACGAGGAGCGGACTAAAGGACCACTAGCCACGTGCGTAAATCCTAATTTTTCCGCATATTCTTTGAAATCTGCAAAAATATCAGGCGAAACAAAGCGTTGCACAGGGGAGTGAAATTTGCTGGGTTGTAAATATTGTCCCAGTGTTAAACGATCGCAATCGTGTGCTCTCATGTCTTCTAAGACGATCTTAATTTCTTCATCTGTTTCACCGAGTCCTAACATCAGGCCAGATTTTGTCGGAATAGATGGAAATCGAGCTTTGAATTCTTTAATTAATTGTAAAGAATGAAGATAATCTGATCCAGGACGAACGGCTTTATATAAGCGTGGTACGGTTTCGACATTATGGTTAAACACATCGGGCGGGGCAGGGCTTAAATGATCAAGCGCAATATGAAGACGTCCTCTAAAGTCTGGCACTAAAACTTCAATTTGAATATTCGGCGATAACAGGCGTGTTTCACGGATACAATGGGCGAAATGTTCGGCGCCCCCATCTTTTAAATCGTCTCGATCGACAGAAGTAATAACGACATATTTTAATTGAATGGCTTGGATAGCTTTGGCTAGTTGGTAGGGTTCTTCGGTATTTAAAGGATCGGGTCTGCCGTGCCCGACATCGCAAAAAGTACAGCGACGGGTACATTTATCGCCCATGATCATGAAAGTGGCGGTGCCATGGCTAAAACACTCGTGAATATTCGGGCATGAGGCTTCTTCACACACCGTATGTAAATGGTGTTCTCGCAATAAATTTTTTAATTTTGTCACGGTGTCTGAATGACTGGCTCGAATTTTTATCCACTCAGGTTTTGGCAAAGCAGATTCGGTCGGTTCTATTTTAATCGGGATACGGGCCATTTTAGCTTGGCCTTTTTGTTTTTCTGAAGGGTTATACGAAGTCATGGTGCGTGTGATCCTTTTAAGATGCTTCTATTAGGGTAGTGTAATTTAAGGTTCGACTCAACTGTTGTATTAAACGGGGAGCCACATCAGAAACCTTAAGATTCGGGCAAAAATCACTGAGCTGCGTGATTTTTCGGTTAGGGTAGCCACAAGGATTAATACGGGTAAAGGGCTCTAAATCCATAGCGACATTTAAGCTTAATCCATGGTAGCTGCACCCTCGATGCACTCGCAGTCCCAGAGAGGCTATTTTGGCATCATTGACATAAACACCAGGTGCTGTGAGCTCTTGTCTGGCGATAACATGATATTCTGCCAGTAGCGCAATAAGAGCGGTTTCGATGGCATTCACTAAACCTTTTAGCGGAATGGCTTTTCGCTTGAGATCGCAAAGGGTATATAAAATTAATTGTCCTGGTCCATGATAAGTGACTTGTCCCCCACGGTCGGTTTTAAGGACTGGAATATCGCCGGCTCTTAGCACATGCTCTGGTTTTCCAGCTTGGCCTTGCGTAAAAACAGAAAAATGCTCTGCCAGCCACCATTCATCGGGGGTGTCTAAGGTGCGAGTGCGCGTAAAATGCTGCATTTTTTGCCAAAGACTTTGGTATTCGATGAGGCCCCAATGTTTTATCTGGACTGTTTGAATAAGATCCATGTCATTATAAAACCATTAAAATATTGGGATGACTAGACAATGTGCGATAAATTGAGTCTAGTTGTTCTTGGCTTTGTGCATTGATATTGGCTGTGATAGACAGATATTTTTGATTAGCACTGTATTGAGCGCTGATGGCACCTTCTCCCAGATCAGGAACATATTGGCTTAAAATACCCACGATAATTCCCTCAAATTGTTCACTGGAAAGACCAATGATTTTAAGACGGAACGGGCACGGAAACGTTAATAATGTCTGCTGCATATAAATCCCACATTCGCTCCCATAAGGGGCCTGGTGTTCCTTGCCCTACCGCTTGGGTCCCTAATGTCAGCACCGGGACGATACCGCGAATAGAACTCGTGATCCAAATTTCATCTGCTTTTAAGAGCTCCCGTTCAGAGATTTTATTTTCTCGATAGGGGATTTTATTTTTTTCTGCTAAGAGCAAAACGCGATCGCGTGTGATCCCGCTTAAGATTTGATTTGATTTAGGCGGCGTATAAAGAACACCATGGCGTACCACAAAAAAATTACTGGAAGTGCCTTCTAGGGCGTAGCCGGTATTCATGATGATCCCTTCATCAAACCCCATGGCTTTCGCTTCGTTATACATCAAGACATACGCTAGACGGGAAGTTGCTTTGACTTGGCAATTTTTCCAGCGTAGATCAGAAACAGTCGTCACTTTCAGGCCGTTACTTAACAGTGCTTTGGTTGGTTTTGGTTTAGGATAACTCATCGCAAAAATAGTCGGTGTTAATGCCGAAAATAAAGGATCTCGGATAACATCTGCTCCACGCGTTATTTGCAGATAGAGGCATTGATCCCCCATGCCGTTTTTTGAGACTAAAGTGGTTAAAATTTCTGTCCATTTTTCATGAGAATAAGGGGAACTCATTTGAATAGCCTGCAGGCCTGCATTTAAGCGATCAAGATGTTCTTCTAAACAAAAAGGGCGACCATTATAAACGGGGATAACTTCGTAGATGCCTTCTCCAAACAAAAAACCACGATCCATTGGGGAGATCGTGGTCTCACTTAACGGGGCAAAGCGATCGTGACAATAAGCAATGGTAGACATCGTTTTAATTAAGAACTCGCTTTTTCCCATAATGAACTGATATTTAACCATAAGGTATCGCAGATTTGACTAAAGAATCCGCTTTCTGCAACAGTGCTCAATGCAACAATAGGGCGTTCAACCAGCGTTTTATCGCTCATTTGCACGGTGACTGTACCCAGGGTTGTGCCTGTTTCTGTCGGGGCTTTAATGCTGGGGGAGACTTGAATAACCGATTTTAAATGATCATATTGGCCGTGGCCAATGGTGACATAGAGATCATCTGCTAACCCTAATTCAACTTCTTTCTCAATCCCCATCCAGATCCGAGCTTTTTTCAAGGCGGTTCCAGCAGGATATAATTTTCTGGTTTCGTAAAATTGAAAACCATACATCAATAATTTATTGGTTTCTTCTGTTCTGGCGCCATCGCTTTTTGTTCCCATGACAACAGCAATCAGCCGCATATTATCTTTTTTCCCAGAGGCAACTAAACAATAGCCTGCGGAGTCGGTATGACCTGTTTTAATACCATCGACGAGTTCGTTACGCCACAACAGGCGATTGCGATTTTCTTGTTTAATATCGTGGTATAAAAATTCTTTTTGAGCATAAATTTGATAGGTTTCTGGAAAATCTCGAATGAGCGCTTTGGCTAAAATAGCCATATCACGCGCAGTTGTGTAGTGATTAGGATCTGGCAATCCAGTTGCATTGGTAAAATGTGTGTTAACCATCCCCAATTGTTTTGCATATTGATTCATTAATTGCGCAAAAGTGGCTTCACTGCCAGCGATGTGTTCGGCTAACGCAACAGACGCATCGTTTCCAGATTGAATAATAATGCCACGAAGTAAATCGATAACAGGGACTCTAGAATGGACATCGACAAACATTCGAGTGCCTTCAGCCTTCCAGGCTTTTTCACTGATTTGCACCAGATCGTTTAAGTGAAGTTTGCCATTTTTAAGCGCATGATCAACCGTATAAACAGTCATCATTTTTGTTAAACTCGCCGGTTCAACCCGTTGATCGACATCTTGCTCTGCAATGACATAATCACTTAAATAATCAATCAGCAGATAAGCTTTCGCGGCCAACTGAGGCGGGGCGGGGATCAGCAATGTGGGTTGGGGTAATGAGTGAATGTCTGCGATGCTAACAGACGAACAAGCAAGGTTCGTGCTCAAGGAAAGGCAGAGAAAAACGAAAGATTTCATCAAGTGTCGCATAAGGCTTAAAACTCCCAACCGATGGCAATTCCAAATGATCATTATATCACGGAAGCCGTTATTGTGAGGAGCAGCCAGTTACTCACTTTCTAGTTTGTTTTCTAGATTTCTTGGCTATGTGAGGGATAGTTTTACGCTGATGCAGCGGTTGATCTGTTCTTAAGCGGGGCGTCACTGGCTGTTTGGGGTGATGATCTCTGGGATCAATCGAGACGACTTCGACATACCCCGTCCCTCGCCCAAGAATACCTAGTTTAGCTGCTGCCACGTAGGACAAATCAATTAATCGGTTGGGATGAAAGGGACCACGATCTGTAATTTTGACGACGACGCTTTTTCCATTCAATAAGTTGGTGACTTTCGCGTAGGTAGGGAGCGGCAGGGTTGGGTGTGCGGCTGTCATCGCAAACATATTATACGGTTCGCCACTGGAGGTTCTCCGACCATGGAATTGCGTGCCGTACCAAGAGGCATGCCCACGAGCTTTGTAGCCACGGCTAGTCGGCAGCACATGATAGCGTTTGTTTAAGGCAACATAAGTATTTGAACGGCCGTTTTTACCAAAACGATTACCGTAACGGCTTAAAGGTTCAATTTTGGGAACTGCATCCGGTGTCTTTAAAAGATGGGGGGGAATATGTTTTGGGGGACCGTCTCTTTTTATTGTCCGTTTTGTTGCGCACCCCGACAATAATAAAATAAGTATTGATAAAAAAACAGCACGACTTTTCCAGGTGTTATGCATCGGCATGTCTCGAATATTCGGCTAAAATGCGTTCGCTTAAACGATAAACTGCCATGGAATAATGGGCGCTGTTGTTGTAGCGCATGATCACATTAAAGTTCGATAACCCTATCCAATATTCTTTACTATTGCGAGGGCCTTCTAAGGTGACTAAACGGATTTTTTGTTTTTGAGAAAGGCCATTAGCATAAGCCTGAAAAGCATCGGGATTTTTTATTTTTTTAATGACTGGGGCCTGATATTGCCAACCGTGTTTTTTAAGATAATTGCCCACACTCCCAATCACATCAGTGGTATCGGAAAGCAATTGACGCTTGCCCGTTCCTGAAAAATCAACGGCATATTGTCGATAGCTACTTGGCATAAACTGGGGTAATCCCATTGCGCCGGCATAAGATCCTAATGCTTTTCTCGGATGTACAGCACCTTCTTTGCATAACAATAAAAAATGTTCTAATTCTTGTTTGAAAAAAGGTGCCCGACGAGGATAGTCAAAAGCGAGTGTCGCTAAAGTTTGTAGGACTGGAAATTTCCCTAACACTTGACCATAGGAGGTTTCAATGCCAATGATGGCGACGATCATTTCTGCAGGCACCCCAAAACGCTCTTCTGCTAAAGCGAGTACTTTTTGATTTTTTTCCCAAAATTTAGCGCCTGCGCGAATGCGTTTTTGGGTCACGATCCGTTCTTCATATCGATACCAAGGGAGCGCTTCGAATTGTTTATTCATCGCAGCAATAACGGCAGGATTCGTATTAAAGGTTTCAAAGTAGGTATTTAAAGTTTTTGGATCCAGCCCGTGTTTTTTTTGCATCTCTGCGATAAAGCTTTTAACTTCTAGGCGCGTGGCAAAGGAACGGTGTTTTGTGGCAGGCGCATCACAAAAGCCAACTTGCCATAACCCTAAGGTCAGTACGCCTATTTTTAATAATGTGTTGAATAGAGACATCTTTTTTTGTTCCCCACTATTTAGCCAGTAAGCTTCGATGAGTATGGATAGACATCAGCATACCAAAACTCGCCATGAGTGTCACCAATGAAGTCCCGCCGTAGCTGACTAAGGGCAAGGGGATCCCGACCACTGGTAAAATACCAGTGACCATTCCAATATTGACAAAGACATACACAAAGAAAGTCATGATAAAGCTGCCTGCTAGCAAACGACTAAAGGTATCTTGTGCTCGGATGCTGATATAGAGACCTCGAAAAATAATAAAGCAATAAAGCGCTAATAAAATAAGCGATCCGATGAGTCCAAATTCTTCGCTAAAGACAGCAAAAATAAAGTCAGTTGTTTTCTCAGGTAAAAATTCTAAGTGGGATTGACTGCCGTTTAACCAACCCTTTCCGTAGAATCCACCAGAGCCAATGGCAATTTTGGATTGAATAATTTGATAACCATCTCCTAAGGGATCGCGAGTAGGATCCAATAAAATTAACACGCGTTGTTGCTGATATTCTCTCAGTAAAAACCATAATAGGGGTAAACTGAAAGCAATGAGGGCTGTGATGGCGCTGATAAAGCCCCAAGAGATCCCAGCAAAAAAAATCACTAAAAATCCACTGCTAAAAATCAATAGCGCGGTGCCCAGATCTGGTTGTTTCGCAATTAAAATAGCCGGGGTTAAGATCAAAATAATCGGCAAGATGAGGGTAGTGAATCGAGGAGGGAGTAGACGGTTTTCTAAGTATTTTGCTAATAATAAAGGGACTGCTATTTTCATTAATTCGGCCGGCTGAAAGCGCATAAAAGATAAATCTAACCAGCGCTGACCGCCTTTACTGATATGTCCGATGAGTAAAACAGACACCAATAAGGTTAGCCCTATGCCATACAACCAAGGGGCAATCGTTTTTAATGCTCTGGGCGGCACTTGAGCAATGGTGATCATAACAGCTGCGGCAAAAAATAAACGCAAAATTTGTCGTTGAATAACCGCAATATCAGGTTTGGCGCTATAAAGAATCACTAATCCTAATAGGCTTAATAAGACAATACCCAGCGTTAAGGGCCAATCTAAGCGGATCCTTTTGTGCCAGGGCGCAGAGGTCCTGTAAAACGTTAAGCTATTCATCGTGTTCTATTCCTCCCACGCCATCTTCGTCTTCCTCTTCTTCTGACGTTGTTGTCGAGGAGTGAGACATAGTCGCCTGTTGCTTAAAGAAATTATCTAAGACTACGCGGGCAATATCCGCTCCTGCTTTGGTGTGCTTATTTTCGACTAAAACTGCAATAGCAATCGCGGGTTTTTCGATGGGGGCAAAAGCAATAAACCAGGAATGATCTCTTAAATGCGATTTTACTTTGTTGACTTCATATTTTTCATTTTGCTTTAAATTAAAAACTTGAGCAGTTCCTGTTTTACCTGCTATTTGATAGGTGAGCCCATGGCTAACACGATAGGCTGTTCCGCCTGGTAAATGCACTACATTTTTCATGGCATTTAAGACTAGTTGCCAATGGTGGTTGCTTTTTAATTGTACAGAGGGCAATTCAACAGGCGCTTTACTTTGTAATTCTGTGCCTTCATGGAAATCAATCGCTGTGACTAAATGAGGGGAAAACCGTTTCCCTCGATTGGCCAAGGTTGCAGCGACTTGTGCCATTTGTAGAGGCGTTGCTAAGAGGGTGCCTTGTCCAATGCCAATATTTAGCGTGTCGCCGGGATACCAAGCTTCATGATACACGCGTTTTTTCCATGCCTCAGAGGGGGCGAGTCCTGGCAATTCGCCGATGAGATCAATCCCTGTCGTGCTTCCTAAGCCAAAAGTCGTGTAAATTTGGTGCAGGTGATCCACGCCTAATCGATTGGCGAGCGCAAAAAAGTAGGTATCACAGCTTTGTGAGATGGCTTTATCTAGATCGACCCACCCATGCCCATGGCGTTTAGAAAAATACATCCAGCCCCGATACAAACGTCCAGTATGGTTTAATTGATACCAACCTGGATCAAATAATTGATAGCTGGCGTTAATTGCTCCTGTCTCTAGTCCTTCTAAAGCGACCAATGGTTTTACCGTAGAACCTGGGGGGTATTGGCCACGGATCACTCGATTAAAGAGGGGTCTATCGGGCGAATTTTGGAGTTCACGATAAGTTTTAGTATCGATTCCTTTTGAAAATAAATTTGGATCAAACGAAGGTTTGCTAATAAAGGCTAAGACTTCTCCTGTATTGGGATCGATCGCCACCACTGCTCCTTTGAGTCCTTCTAGTGCATCAAAAGAAGCTTGTTGTAAGTGGGCATCAATTGACAGATAAAGATCGGCACCGGATGTAGGTGCAATTTGATTTAAAACACGGATCATGCGTCCTTTTGCGTCAGTTTCCACTTGCTTGTATCCGGTTTTCCCATGAAGGATATTTTCGTAAGATTTCTCTAAACCGACTTTTCCGATGTAATAAGTGCCACGATAATTGGCGCGGTCAAGATCAGGTAAATCTTTTTCACTAATAGGACCGACATAGCCGACTGCATGTGCAAACGCTTCTCCCTGAGGATAGTGCCTAACCAATTGGGCGACAATTTCAACACCAGGCAGTCTGTGTCTTTCAATAGAAAGCTTAGCAACCTCTTTTTCAGTGAGATGAAACCGTAAGGGGATGCCTTCACCATTTCGTTTGTATCTAAATTTTTTTAGAAACTGCGAACGTTCTTGCGGGGTCAGCGGGATAATAGCGTCTATTTTATCAAGTGTTTTTTGAATATCAACGGCACGTTCCGGGATAATATCTAAACTGAAAGTGGGTTGGTTTTCTGCCAATAAAATACCGTTACGATCAAAAATTAATCCTCGTTTAGGGACGATGGGGACTAGACGAACTTGGTTATTCAGCGATAGCGTTTTATACAGGTCGTATTGATAGATCTGCAAAACAATTAATCGGATAATAATCACGACAAATAAAAGAGATACCACAATCATTGAGAAAATAGCGCGGCGAAAATACAAGCGACTTTCTTTAAAATGATCTTTAATGGTGTATATATTTTTCAACTAAAATGCGTCCAGAGCTTTTCTAAGCTATAAAAATTTCGTGTTTGTGCCAACATAATATGAACGACAATATCGCCTAAATCGACTAAGACCCATTCTCCATCCTCTGTTCCTTCGACACCCAGTGGGATAATCGCTTGCTCTTTTACCCGAGTGATAATTTTTTCGGCAATCGCATTGGTATGCCGATGCGAGTTGCCAGTCGCAATAATCATATAATCAGTAATGGTTGGAAAAAGGCGAACGTCTAAGATTTGGATTTTTTCTGCTTTCATTTCTTCTAAAATGGCAGAGACCAGGGTTAGTAACGGTGTTGTCGTTTCTCTACGCATCATAGGCTCCTGTTAGAGTCGGTCAACTGTAAGCAAATAGAGTATAAAAGATCCCAAGTATTACCTATCGATCGGCCTTTAATGACATCATCGATATGGTTTAAGGCCGGTAAAATGGGTTGTAAGGTTTGAAAAGGTGCTCGTTTCATAAAAGCAGCCAGTAGGGGCTCGCGGCGTTTCCAGACACCATTTTCGGTGAAAGCTAAAGATGGCGATTTTCCCATCCGTATCTGGCTTTGCAATGTCAAAACTGTTCTCACCTCGCGCGCAATACCCCACACAACTAAAATAGGATCTAGACTTTCATTTTTTAGACTTTGAAAAATAGCGACAGTTCTCTTAAGCGTGCCGGCGAGTATTGCGTCGATCAAATCAAACACAGTGAAACGAGATCCGCTAGCCACCGCTTTAGAAATGTCATCAACAGTGATAGCTTTTGTAAACCCACAGATTTTTAATCGTTCGATTGCCTGTGCCGTTGCAAAAAGATTGCCTTCAGTGCGTTCTAGCAATAGCTCGCAGGCCTCAGGGGTGAGGGATAGGTTTTGTGTTTGTAGGCGCTGTTTTAGCCATTGTTTTGTTTCAAACAGCGACAGTGCACGTGTGTGTAAAAAGCCGCCTTGTTGTTCAAGCGCCAAAAACCACGAAGATTGTTGATCTTTAAAGCTCAATTTTTCAAAAGAGATCAAAAAAATAATCGTTTGATCAGCGAGCCTTGATTTTAATTTCAAGAGCATCTCAGTCATCGCTTTTGTAATAGCACCTTCAGAAAAATGGCACTCAACCAATTGCTTTTCTGAAAAAAGACTTGGCATATCAAGCTTGGCAAAAAAAAGATCCCAATCAAACTGGCTGTTAATGTCAAAAGCGCTGCGTTCGTTAAAGCCGTGCTCTTTGACGGTTCTTCGGATGAGATCAAACGATTCTTGACGCTGCAAGGGTTCGTCCCCAACGATGAGATACAAGCCTTTCAGTGCTCGTTTTAATTGTAGCGATAAATCTTCGGGGGCTATTTTCATAAAGCCGACAATTGCCGAACCAGCGCGAAAGCCGCTTCTAAGTAGAGATCAGCTTTTAAACGTTGGCGTTCATTATCAGTACCTAAAGTCGCCCCTGGATTAATCGTGAGTTCTCTTTCGACCTGAACGCTACGCTCGTCAGGAGCGATGCTTTGTTTTGGATCGGTGATTTGATAACGAACGGTGTATTGTAAAACAGCACGATTAGGCTGTCCGTCCGATCCATAAGCCACT